>OBXM01000102.1_pt1 | contig 118509 bp, 143 predicted proteins | sample 1538141 | NCBI WGS metagenome assembly OBXM01 (sample SAMEA2580153, study PRJEB22360) | human gut metagenome | biome: human gut; feature: human-associated habitat; material: faeces | place: Denmark | collected 2008/2010 | reverse complement strand
CCTGTCGGTGTAGACCGCATGAGCGCTGCTGCCGCTGGCACTGCCATCGGCAGCTATGGAATCACGAAGAAAGTAAATATGTCAGGTGCCTAACTGATCATGCATACCAGCTCTCATATAATCCGCTTCCGTTATATTTATGGGCATATGCATACTCAGTTATTTTGATAGTTCCGTTTTTCGTGCTTTTCCGGTCTCCATGCAACTGGTCTTTGATGAATGTCGGATGATGGATTGGCGCAAGCATTCCTCCGTCTGTTATGAAGGAGACTGTCCGAAATCCCCATGCTGCATCACTTTCTTCTTTGATTTCTGGAGCGACTTCGATGAACCATGCATTATGTGCTGATATCTTCACGACTTGGAAGAAGCTAAGGTTCGTCTGTTCATATCCCCAGGAAGCAACGTATAGGTCTCCGACCTTCACACCGTCAAGATTTTCTTTTTCTGATCCTGCATCCGTTGCTTTTGGCCCATCGTCTATTATTGTTCCAGAGGAACCTTCTTTCAGTTCGGCAATGACTTGTAGTGTCGTTTCTGATCTTTTCGCATACCATACTTTTTTGACCCGATGCCAGCGGAAGCCGGCATCCTTCAATGTGGTCAGGATCCTGGTATCCGGTTTCTGTGAGAATGTCAGTTCGACTCCATTCAATTCTTCGTTCATATTGATTTTGAAAGTTTCCATTTGAATTTCCTCCTATGCGGTCTTTCCGCTCTCTCGGTAAGCTCTGTTTACCTTACACTATCTTCACACCGCAGGAGGTGGAGCAGTCAGGGAGCCGTAAGGCAGGGTGGAGATCTTCCGTCAGGAAGATACGACCCGGTCCTTGACTGAGGAGCCGGATGCGGTATTCTATAGCTACATGGCAACTTGCCATGTAGAAAGCCGGCTCATGTGCCGGCTGCTTTTTATAGAGGATCCGATCACCTGGCAACTTGCCAGGTGATTCGCTCTCTTTTGGAATCACAGTTCTACTGTGTCCATTTCAGATGTTTGATATGAACTCTCAGATTGGTTATCTTATCACTGATGATAGCGAAATCAAGGCTGGAGTATACCAATTCTGAATAGCCGTAACTGTCTGGTCTGCCTTTTAACTTTTTCGCCTCATCATCGCTCAGCCCTTCATATCCGATCATCGTTTTGTTTTTTATGTAATATGCATTTCTCTTCCTCATTTCTGCCTGCTCCTCCAGCAGACTTTCCAATTCGTCATTCAGCTTGTCGATCGTTATCGGATCATCGTCCTTTGCTTGTCTCATCATTTCCTCATCGTTCCTATGATAGTTCATTCCGTCCTCCTTTGTGGGGTTACCACTTTCTCCTGTAGGAATAGCTACCTTACACTTTCTACACACTGCTGGTGATGGATCAGTCAATGAGCCGCAAGCAGGGTGGAGATTTTCTGATAGGGAAATACGACCCGATCATTGACTGAGGAAGCGTAGGCGGTATTCCATAGCTACATGGCAGAATGCCATGTAGTACCAGAGGTTGTAAACTGTGAGGCACTTTGTAAAAGAAAAAGCTCTTATCTGAGCTCTTCTCATATAATCGTTGTGCCTTTACCTGCGACTGTTTTAGCAATATATTCAATTGCACTATCTTAATCGTAGAAACCATTTCTCCATGCATCCTATAATGCTACATCTTCATCATTCAATATTGCTTCGATGTTTAACAGATCATCATTAAGCGCTATGTAGTAATCGGTTGCATGATGTCGATGTGCAAATTCAACGATAGAGCTTGAATTATTTTTTCTGCATTTATCTGAATAATAATCGTCAAGCTCAAAGAACGTATGACCAATGGCTCTCATATTTTGTATATTTGTGATGCCATACTGAACTTTTTTACAAAGAATTTCATATAGGCTGCTTTGTTCATCGTTTAGAAACTCACGTAATGCTAAGGTCTGCAATTTCTTTGTTTTCATATTTGTCGTCTTTCCACGCAGAATAAGATCCTGTAACAGGTAATAGATATCTTCAACATCGTTTAAAACAAGAGCTGTACAAGTGAGTGTTTCTCCATCAACAGAGAAGTGTACAACTTGCTTAATTTCTTCATCACTGACAACTAATCCTTCAGCGTATTTCCTTGTTTTTTGACCAAGATTCTGATAATAATTCATATAATATAATTTTTTCATTTTCTAACTCCTGTGGGGTTGCCACTTACCTTACACTTTCTACACACCGCTGAAGATGGAACAGTCAATGAGCCGTAGGCAGGGTGCAACGCAGCGAAAGCTGCGTGCAAATATCATAGAGGGAAATCCCTCTATGATATCATGTCTTTCACTCTTTCCATTATTTCATTAAACAATTGGCTATTACGCTTTAGATGTCCTTTAACATCAATGATTCTTGCTGTATTTATCCACTTAGAATCATTGATGAATAGAACAGAATGCTTATTCATTGAGCCTATCTTATTTAGGCGCATAAGATGCTTTTTACCGTTTGGATTATTTTTATCATATGCTTGTGCATAAGCTTTCTTATTCCCGCTCATAGGTACGACAAATGCTTTATTTCTGCATATGCTCATGATTATACCAAAATGCTGAAAACCGATTTCTTCAATAAATGCGTTGCCAAAGTCGATATAACATACATCTCCCACGCGAATATCAACACCTCTTTCATTGCAATTATGCATTTCATGATTGTTGAGATGGTTTACCATTGATATATACAAGGCACGTAGATTTTTACAATGTTCCAGTTCTTCTTTCTGCATCATCAGGATTTCATCAATCAACTGATTTCTATCTTCACTGACTACTATCATATAAACCTCATTAATTCGATTTGATGGATTTCTCCATGTTTTTTTTGAAATTTTCTTTTGAACCCTTATACGAACGCCATTCTTCATTTCTGTGATATCGATAAAGGATATCATCAACTCCTGGAATTATGACATAATAGATAGCTGATTTTCCTTTTGGTGACACAAGAACACCTGTACCATCCGTTTTGTCTAACCATATCCACCCCTGGGCTAATGATTTTGTTTTGCTCGAATGAGTGATGGTGCCATCTGTGATTATAATATTGTTGTTCCCAATCACTGACCTGAATAAATTTTTCATGATATTTTCTCCTTTGCGGGTTTGCCGCTTTCTTCAGCAAGGTTCTTACCTTACACTTTCTACGCACTGCTGAAAGTGGAGAAGTCAAGAATCCGTAGGAAAGGTGGAGATTTCCCGATAGGGAAATACAACCTGATTCTTGACTTTGTAACTGGAAGCAGTATTTCATAACTACCTGGCAAATTGCCAGGTAGAGGCACATCCAAGGATGTGCCATGCTTTTTCATAGAAAAGCCACTCTTAGCAGCTTTTAAATAAATGCGCCATCATACAAAAATGCATAATTGTTATTATCATATTTAATAGCGGGGATATAGATTCCTTTAAGCACTGACATTTTCTTTTCGCCTTTTTTGTTATTCTTAATATATTTCGACTTTTTTAAGGGTAGTAACATCTTCCTGCTATTATCAATTTTTATTAGTTTTGAAAATTCACCATGCTCCTTTATTTCAAGAATATTTGGATACACTTCTTTTACACAGACATTTAAGCCATCATATATCTCTATCACCTGCAGACAGACAATTTCATTGTCAATTTTGGCGATAAATAAATCACCAGTTTGTACGCCATACCTATTTTTTGTGTTTTGATTATACATGCTCTTCTCCTTGCGGGATTACCGCTTCCTTCTGTAAGGTTTTTACCTTACACTTTCTACGGACCGTTACATGCGCAGATGTCAAGGAACCTGTAGGTAAGGTGGAGATTTCCCGTTAGGGAAATACTACCTGATCCTTGATAACGGAGTATGTAGCGGTATTTCATAGCTACCTGGCAAATTGCCAGGTAGTGTGAGCTAATACTTTGTAATACTATCGGCTCTCAACTCGTATGATAAGTGCGCTTTTTTTGATATCCCCTTAATACTATGCGAAATTATTTTTCCTTTAACCATCACATTATCACCAATTTCTAATGGGCGGGCATTAAATAATTGATCGTATAGTATTGATATTTCAAATAGCTCTGTAAATCCTTTTTCTTTGCTTTTTGATTCGATTTCTAGAACAAGAAATTTTCTTTCCAATGCAGATGTTTGTATCCTGATTTCTTTGACCTTTCCGGTTATCATAAATAGATTCATTTTTGCCTCCATTCTCTCGCTGCGCGAGAGCACAAATATTGTATGAAAGTTGTTTCAAATCTGTTAAATAGCTATGTTTTCGATTTTCTTTCACACTTTCCTCCTCGTATATATACCTTACTCTTTCTTCACACCGCTGATAGTGGAGAAGTCAAGGTGCAATAGGCAAGGTGGAGATTTCCCGATAGGGAAATACTACCTGGCCTTGACTTTGCAACATGAAGCGGTATTCCATATCCCCCTGGTAATATCCAGGGGGAGGACGAAAATATCAAATTATGAAAAAAAGCGATAAGATTACTCATCGCTTAAATGAATCTGTTTTGTCGGTCTTGCTGTACATGCAGGATATAAATTTCTTTTTGTTCATGGTTGACTTTATAGTAAATTATATGGTCTTCGACTGTAAATTTTCTGATTGTTTTACTACCTTTTGCAAGTTCAAACATATCCGGATATAGCACGAGATTTTCTTCAATGATTTTTTCAATCTTCTTCTGTATACGATTCGATTTTTCTGTACTATATCCTTTTTCAATGAGATAGAAATCATAGTTGACGAAATATTCATAATAAGCTTCAACATAGCTATAGCTATAATTCTTCGCCATATCTTTTTTTCCTTAAAGCTTTGTATACTTCTCCTGGTATCGTTTTAACTTGACCTGATTCTATATCCGACGCCAGTGTTTCAAGGCGAGATACCAATTTGATTTCTTCTATGTCCGCATCAGTAAGCAAGTTGTACTCGATACCATCCACTGTCATTTTTCTTAATTTTTCCATGCTACGTACCTCCTTTTAGATATTATATCATTTATTACAAATCGTATACAAGAGGGAGAGCACTCCCTCTTGTTAAAAGATGATACACTAGATGATTTCATCATTTGAAATACCTGTTTCATCACTTTTATCTTTTAGCGAATCATATTCCTGTAAGAGTGCATTCACATATGGGTCATTTCTATGTTTGCGAAGTTTCTCTATATGTTGAATCTCTTTAACCTTCTGCTCTGCTTTTATCAGCAGATTATTCATTGCAACGGCTGATTTCTTGCTTTTAATATTCTCCTCGATATTTTTCTTCATGATATATGTGCCGATTTCAAATGGTTGTGATAATGCTTCAAATCTTGACAGCTCTTTCACGATAGAACAAGTAACATAAGAATCATCTTTTGTGTAGATGACTAATAGGTCAAATTCGTTTAGTTTTTCATTTGACATGACATAGGCATCAGAATCACACAAATCAACAAGCTTAGACTTTACTTCATAAAAATACATAATTTTCTCCTTTGCGGGTTTGCCGCTCTCTTCAGTAAGGTTCATACCTTACACTTTCTACGCACCGTTGATTGCGTAGAAGTCAAGGAACCGTAGGTAGGGTGGAGATTTCCTGATAGGGAAATACTACCCGCTCCTTTACTTTGGAGCATTCAACGGTATTTCATATCTACCTGGCAACTTGCCAGGTAGTGACAATATTTTCTATACTGAATTACATACTAGAAAATGTCTGTATTTTAATGAAGTAAATAGTGAGGCATATTGCCTCACTATTTCTAAGCTTTAAATCCATCATCTGGTTTCAGGAAAGTTAGAAAATCCATTTTTGACTCGCTGCCAAGCATCGAATGATATTTGATAAGTACCTTTCCAAATTCTGATAAGGTAGATTCTAAATCGTGTGCAACATCTTCATGACTAATACCTAATTCTCTACACATCTCTTCAGCTATTTGGACAGAAGCCGTCCAAGACGATGTTTTTGATTCACCTGTTTCAGATTCTAATGACACAGCCAATAACGTTGAGATTGTTCTTCCTATCCTACTTAATTCTTTTGTAAATATCTCAACAAATAGTGGTAATAAGATATTCATGCCTTCTCTTCCTGATTGTAGATGTTCCTTGTAAGCTTTAGGCCAATGTTCCTCATCACATAAGCACTCTATACTTTCATCTACTGTAGACAAAAACTTGGTACATGCTGCATTGAATGCTTTTTTGATACATTCTTCCGTCAAAATAATACTTGCTTCCATTTTATTCTCCTTGCGGGGTTACCGCTTTCTCCTAGTAAGGGAAGTTACCTTACACTTTCTACGCACCGTTGATTGCGTAGAAGTCAAGGAACTGAAGGTAGGGTGGAGATTTCACGAATGGGAAATACTACCCGGTCCTTTACTTTGGAGTAATCAACGGTATTCCATATCTAATTTATTTATAGAATTGATTGATCACCAAATCATTGTCACTATAGTCCTGAAATTTTGTTCTACGGTTTACGAAGATCGCTCTTGCATCTTGTCCATCTGTATCCAGTGTCACCTTACTGCCATTTACTTTACCGGATACCACGCCTGTGATGCTATCCAGATGATATCTGGAAACAGAGACTTCCGTTATTTCGTAAGATCCCGCAGGGATATCTTTTCGTATGAGTTCTTTCTCAATAATATCTGAACCGTTTAGATCAGCTTTTGTAAACCGTATTACGTCTGTGTATTCATGCGGATCTCCTAGATAATCCGTTCCTTGAATTTTGAATAGAAAGGTAGGATCTCCGGATGGGAGATAAATCTCCTCTGTATAGATCCGTTTTGTGATCCGCAACTCTGGTATTGGTAGAAAATCCGCTTTTATCGTATGATCAGCTGAAATATTACTAAATGTATATGATGTAGGATATGCTTTTAAATCGACTACAGAGCCATCAACTGTCAATCTGCGTAAATAATAGCCCTTATTAGGCGTATACGTAATGGTTCTTTGCTCACCTTTATCGATACTGGTGATTTTTGATGTAATGGTTCCGCCGGGTGCACTGGTATCAATTTTATAGACACGTTTAAATTTAACATTTATCGTATGATCATCTTTTACATTGCTAAATGTATAACTAGATGGATAGCTATTGATATTAACTGCAGAGCCATCTATGGTCACCGATTCAAGCTCATAGTCGCTGCTGCTCGGAGCATAGCTTACCGTTTTGCTCGTGTTAGGCAGCTGCGATGATGTACTGGCTGTAATCGTACCATTTGTCACGCTTGTAGTTACTTTATAATAAAAGCCAACAGTGACTGCGTTGGATGTCTTTGTGCCTCTGTCCGTTGTTATAGAGGCCGTATTGCTGACGGATCCAGATCCAGAGGTGTTAAACCAGGCAGACATATCATAGCTGTTTTTCTTTCTGCAGTTTAGCGTTACCGTATAACTTTTGCCATAAAACGCAGTATCATTGACGTTATTTAAACTTAGCTGAATGGACTGTCCACTGACAGATCTGCTAAATTTGGATGTAACATCATTTCCGCTCGAATCTTTTATAACAATACTATTTGCACCATTTACAAGTTGTAGGCAATTCGCCAAGGTATCATTAAGCTTAAAACTTGTATAATATGTTGTTGCATCCTCTGGCGGTACCGCAAAGTCTATCGTATAGTTAAAAGCAGTGTCATTGTAAACAGATGCCGAAGTGCTGCTATTGATATGTTTTGATGGAGTAGGTGTGTCGAATCTCACTAAAGAATCTGAACTCCATTTCCAGTGATAGAATGATCGATAATCACTTCCTTTATCCCATGTATTGACATCAATGTCCAATGTGCGTGTATATCCCAAGCGAAAAGATGATGCTGCTCCTGTCAAAGTAGCCCAATTTTGACGATCATTATCCCCACTTAATTCAGATGGTGCATATACCTGGGAACTGTTATAGCTTAGATTACCGCCACTGCCTTTGCTCATCACATAAACACTATTTACTCCATTATAGCCATGACCAAGTATTTCTGTATTATCGATATCTTTGAAATTTGCATGGAAGGGCACTGATATTGGCGTGTTTGTTCCTCTTATATAAAAAGTAAATTGCCAGACAAAATTTCTAGTCTGATAAGATTGCTGATAGATGTCAATATCGTTATCCATGAATGCAACACTTGGCATATTCGATTCAGGATGTGTCGTAGTTGTTGCTGTCCGGATTTCTCCATCCACTAGCATGATTTTTAAATCTACTGCTGATCCATTATAATAACCAACATTATTATATCTCACCCCAATCGTACCACTCCTCACTACAGCATTACTGGATAACAATGCGAGGTGACTGTTCGTTGGTAGTCGTCCACTAGTAGCACCTTCGTTACGAAATAGAGCACTGGAATCATAACTTCTACAGCCATAGAACTCCGCCCAGGACACCCCCGGTGTAAACTTTGGTGCAAAGCTATAATAGGAGTCAATGATAGCGTTGCTTCCAGATACCTCGTGAATTGTTGCTGCTTTAACGCTGCCACTCTCAAAGGGAAGCGTGAGTAGCATAATTAGAGTCATCGTAAATAAAAGCAGCTTACTTCCTTTCTTCATGATTTTTCCACCTCCTTTTTATTGAAACAATCAGTAACATACCGGATACCAAACTGCCTACTATAAGCAGATTCTGCTGCGTATGATCACCTGTATTGATATCTGATTCAATCGTTTGAGCAGAGAACTCAATACAAACAGCTACCTGCTGCATTGTATATGAATTATCTGCCTTCTCTGGCAGATATAATATCATCTTAATCTTATCCTTTTTTTCTGGACAATAGATTCCTAGTTCCACTCCAGTCTGCATCTCCTGTACAGGTCCTTCGTAAAGTATATGATCATTCTGTAATAAACGAAGTTCCAGCTGTTCAGCAAGCAGATTTTCTTCTGCAGAGAGCTTCAGATAGATCTTTTGTCCCTTCTTTGATCCATTCTCTAGCTGTAGGGTATAAGTCTTCTGTTCTCCTGGTACCAAATTCTGCAATAAAATATCGTCTGCCGGAGTCTTTTGGATTCCGGACTCTGTGATCTCGATGTGAATGTCCTCATTAGCCTGTATACTAACAGGAAATAGAAACAGCATCATCATGAGCAGGATCAGCAATTTTTTATGCATCCAGAATCACCTCATTTCTACTGTGCGTTGTTTGCTGGATTATGGCATCTCCCCAGCCATCTTGGGTAGCCTCAAATTGGTCGCTCTGTATGGCTTGGATCGTCGTCTCCACGATTAGTATCTGACCTTCCTTTGTTATGACATCATGATGCAGGGTAATTGCATCGTAGAGATCCAGTAATTCATTTTCTTCAAATTTATCTTGATAATAAAAATATCCATCAGCTTTCTTTTTCCAACCATCTGCCAGTTCCATGTCTTCCTCCGGCAGCTCTCGAAGGAAGTTATCGCCAGAATACACACTTACCTTAAACCGCACATAACAGTCAGTTCCTAAATTTCTAGCATTCATGTCCAATGGGATCACACTCTCTGGTACGATCGGTGCAGTACGTTGTAATTTATCTTCTAATATGACTTCCACAGTATCTGTTTCAGCGATAAAACGCTGTTGTATTGATTGCAGCATGGCAGACAAAGAATCTCTTGCTAGAAAGCTTAAAACTAGCAGAAAGGCAACTATAGACATGATGGGGAACTTTTTTTTCTTCATGATTCCAGTCCTCCTTTACTGTACACCAGCGAAAGCATCCCATATATCGCTGTAGCCCTCTGCCTGTACAGATTCTGTATAGATAATGACATCGAATGTCTTCAGTTGCTCGGCCTTGGCATCTTGTATCGTTACTTTTGTAAATAGACTAGGTGTATTTGCTCCAGGCTCTATAATGCTATTTTGGTACCAGTAACCATCACTGCCCTTAGTCCATCTTCCGGTATCAAAATTTATTTCTGCAGGTATATCTGCATCGGAAAGAGCTGCATAAACTCTGATATAGCAAGGTACTGTACCAGTATTTCGTATCTTTACATCTTTTTTATATGTTGTGTTTGGCTGCCATTCCTTTGGAGGAGTAAATTTCTCCTCAATCATAATGTCATTCTGACCGATCGTGATTGGATTATCTTTTGTTTCCACATGGCTCAGATAGGCTGTGCTATAAGGTAGTAACACCAAGATGACTGCCAGCAAAACGAAGACAGCAAGCCATTTCTTTTTGTGCTTCATTCATCCTGGCCCTCCGTCTCGGTCGTTAATTCAGTCGTATCTGTCGTGCCATCACCGGGCTTCGTAGTATCGTTCTCTGTTACATGTTCCTGGTTGATAAACTTTCCGTATGCTTCCTCCATTGTGCCACTCTCTTCGTGTTGGATGGCCATACTCTTAACAGTAATTGTCTGCTTAGAATCCTCCAGGCCTTGTTCTTCTATAGCATTACAAAACTGTACCTGTGAAAACAGCTCCGCTGTAGTCTGTCCTGGATCTAATACTGTCTCATAACCAAAAACATAGACAGCCGCTTTATTGCCGTCCGTATCCTCTTCAACAATCTTGCTCAGCTGCTGCCAGTGATTTAAGTCTGGTGTAAAAAGATAGAGTTCCGTATCTGCTTTAGGAGCTCGCGAACCGTCAGACTGCGCAGTAATGATATTTACAATCGGTACTCTGACCTCCAGGTAGACCCAGGCAGGATTCTTTCCGATGTTTTCGATCGTCGGATCTTTGGGTATCGTCTTGTTGGGGATGATGTCTTCCGCTATGTCCGGGATGCCGTTATGATCAGTATCTGCGAGATCATCCCATCTACCCTCATGCAGGATGGTCCTCACAGAACCTACCGTAAAGGGATTATTCTTCGTATCTGTCGAAGTAAAATATGCGACAGATGATCCAATGATACTGATACCTGCCAATGCAGCTAAAGTGATGATTCCTATTTTTTTCTTGTTACTGAATTCCATAATTTTTTCCTCTCTTTCATGATGTACATAAACATTAAAAAAGCTGCACATAGCAGCCATAGATATCGTCGCAAAAATATGACGATATAGCCGATGAAGGGAATGACAATGATGACTTTACCAATAATCTGTGCCTTAAAAAGTGGTATAGGATCATCGGAGTGGTTTGCATCACCCTTTGTTATATACTTTTGATCATTGATTTGTTTTTTTAGCCTGTGTGTTATTATGGTATCCTGCGTTTGGAATGTTACGATATCTTCTACATGAGGTTCAGTCTTTAAATCAACCAAAATGATACTTCCTGGAGATATTGTAGGCTCCATAGATCCGCTCATAATGCAATAAATCCGAAAATCTTTGCATGAAAATAATGAAACCAAAATCAATAAAATAATCAGGATTATGAAATTTATGCGTTTCGTTGACATCTCCTCCCTTAAAAACGATAAAAAGCAGGACTATCCTGCTTTATGAAGAAAGACTGACTATCATTTCTTTTGTTTGACCTCTTTTAGATGATTTGATATAGTGCTGAAGAGTTCATCTTGTCCACCTTCTAAATGCTTACATGCGTTATATGTGCTGGCAGCTAAACTATCCTCCTGCATTATTTCACATTCTGCTTTCATTTGCTTTATAAGTTTAGAATCATCTTTGATAAATTCATAAAACAATGTCTTATTTTTAAATTCTTCTTCTGTTAAAATCAGATATTGATTTCTGCTTTCTCCAGTGTTTTTTTCATCTTCCACAGCACTTATACTTTTTAACTGAATATATATGTAGAAATAACGTTTTTCATTTAGTGCATTTATTTCTAAAATACCATATGACAGTTTAGGTTCATAATAAACTAATGATTTGTTGCTTTTCATTGGTTTGAATGCATAGTATATACCTAAATAACAGCTTTGATTAACTTCACAATCGTCAATACTAGACTTGTTTGAGAGTAATTTCTCATAAGCATCCTGAGGTTTATCAATCTTGAATTTCTTATCACCTTTTGTTGATAATGCAACTTTTAATACACACTTATCTCCACAGCTAATATCATGCGTTCCAATTTCACTTTTTTCGCTCTTATTCTCACGTCTTAGACTAATAGATTGTTTTTTTCCAGTTCCCCAATCATATATAAATATATTTTCAAGCTTTGCTCCATTTTTTAATTCTATCTGGTAGTTATATGGAATATCTACTGTATAAAAAGAGCCTTTACTATCTATTAGAGAAGGGGTTCTCTGATAATTATTATTGAGGAAATCTCTTTCTTTTTTCTCAGCCTCATTTATATTTGGTTTATAAAATATATGGCAATAATCACAGAAATAATTTGCTCTCACATTATCATTGACAGAGATTTTCCAATCGACACTGGTATCTATTTGGTTATTTACTGTTATATTCTTGGTATTATGACTAGTATTTATTTCTATTAACTTCATATCTATAAATGTAAATCCGCCCCATGATAGGGTGATGAGTCCAAGTCCTGTAAGGATTTTATGTTTTCCTAAAAACTTCCTTAATTTAGATTTTCTCTTTAATCTGTAAATATACTCGTTTTGTATAGTTACTTTTAATGAGTAATTTTTTCTGAGTTTATAGTTCTTATTAGATTTAGGCGTTTTACAATTTATTTCAATTCTAGTATCAATTCTATCATTAACATTAATCTTATATATACCATCTTTATATGTAACATTTTCTATGTTTTTCTCACAATTTTCATAGCAAAAGGTCAGAGGAAAACGATTCATTATGATACAATCATTTTTATCATCTATAAACATTACTTTTATTCTTCTCATGGATGTCATCACCTCATTATTATTACATATATTCAACTGATATTATCTTATCCACAAAATAATATTTATTTTTTTCTCCATTATTTCCATATATAGTAATAATAACATTTTTCTTGCCTAAAAGTCTCTTAAAAAATTCTTTTCTTCTTCCGCAATAACTTTCACCTTCTACCTCTACAGTTATACTATCACTCATTTTTATCATTATATTTTTATTGATGATGACTCTTTTTAAGAAAAAGTTTTTTTCTCGTAAACACTTATATAAGTACATTATTCTGTCTATCATAAGTATGACAGATAGATATCCAATTAAAGTTATTATATCTACTTTTATCATTCTTGCCTCCATTCTCTCGCAATGCGCGAGCACAAATTTTTATGAAACACCAGCACCATTACAATGCGTTATAATATAGTTAGAGAAGAAGTATACTACAGAGCACGTAGAGGTGAGTGATGTTTTCTGTTTTTTAGTCTAACTCGTATTCTTATCTGTGCAGTCATCTGTCCATGCACAAACTTTTGTTCCCTTCGAGGACGTACACTTACCAATGAAGTAATCTTGTTATTTGACTCGATATACTTGAGAGCACAGATGGCAGTCAATGCTTTTTCTTTCAAAGGAGGCGGTTTTCATGCGTAGCGTGATGCACCCCATTGCTTGTGGTATTGATGTCCACAAAAAGAAATTAGCTTGCACAATCATCATCGCAGAAAGTATGCAGGTGGAACCTGTTTACCATCACCGCAAATTCTCTACTCACAATTATGACCTTGTGAAACTCGTTGACTGGCTTGATCATTATGACTGCCACTGTGTCTGTATGGAATCCACTGGCAAGTATTGGATTCCTGTATTTAACTACCTTGAAGATCGTGATTTTAATATCGTTATCACTCATCCAAAGTATGTTAAATCACCGAAAGGTAAAAAAACTGATTTCTTAGATTCTATTCACATCGCAGAATTATTTCAAATGGGCGAAGTACAACCCTCTTACATACCCAATAAAGAGTTTCGTCAACTTCGTGATCTATCCCGTTATCGGTATAAAATCACAAACTTTATATCTTCAGAAAAAAATCGTGTTCAGAATTGTCAAACTGTTTCTAATATTTCTTTGGCGTCCGTTGTTTCTGATCCTTTTGGTGTCAGTGCTTCTGCCGTGTTTTCTGAGCTTCTCACTTCCAGTGATGTCGATGAAGTCCATATCAGATCCCTTCTTCGCGGTTCCTTGAAAAAGAAAAGTGAGGAAATCCTCAACTCCATCAGAGGTTTTCACCTTGATGATGATCAGTCATACAAATCACTACTTTCACTCGGGCACATGCAGTTTCTTGAAGATATGAAGTCTGCACTTTCTAGTGAAATAGATAAAAGAACTTCTAAATACCATGTGTACATTGATCTTGCAACACAATTGCCTGGTATTGGACACCTTTCTGCGACAACGCTAGTTTCAGAAACTGGTGTTGATATGAGCGTTTTTTCCGACGCAGAACATTTTACTTCTTGGATTGGTCTTACCCCGACAAATAATGCGAGTGCCGATAAAAAGAAATCTGTCCGTATCTCTCATGCAGGAACATACTTAAAGCCGATGCTTATCCAATGTGCACTTGCCGCACTCAAAGATAAGAAATGTCCTTACTTCAAAATCAAATATGATAAAATCAAAAAGCGCAGGGGTCATAAACGTGCGATCATAGCCATTGCCAGAATGATGGCAGTCTGCCTTTATCATATGTTCAAAGACTTGAAGGATTTCCATCCATCCGATTATGAGGAACTGATGAACCCTATTCCACCTAAGCCTCGTAAGCAAGATATTCAAGATGCTTTAGAGCTTTTACAATCTGTAGGAGAATATAAAATTACTCCTATTTTAGTCGCAAGCTAATAATTCCGTCATCTCTAAGCTAAACATAGTTCACTTTGTGTTCTTTTTAAGTTGCCCTTTTCTTATTTTATTGTTTCACACTTTGCTCCTTTTCTTATTAAGTAGGTACCTGGCAACTTGCCAGGTAATGCTTTTTTGATGGATCTATCACGTTAGTGGACCACCTGTCATGAGAATCATTGTTTGAATGATAGGGAATAGATCCATATACTGGTCTTGAGCTTATTAAATATATCAGGCTATCTCTTTTAATTCATTTTGTGTAGGAAGGACATGGATTGGGATACGTCGATTTCCACAAACAAATAAAGCATCTCCCATGTTCAATTGCTCAATGAGGCCCATTTCATTTTCATTGAGGGTGATCAGTTTGCTTAATTCTTTGACACCGTCCCATTCCAGATGCATTGCCATTTTGTACACACAGTTATTAAATATCGCTTTCCCATGCTCCAGAATCTCATCTTTTGCAAAATCTTTAGGCTCCTGGGTACCAATAGTACATACATTATGGTATTTACGTGATCGTCTTACATATTGTGCAACTCGTTCCGCGCTTTTCGCAGTAAGTATCTGTGTATGCGCTTCGTCTAGTACAAAAGCTGATTCTATGGACTCATCAAGACATAAAGACCATGCAAACTGATACATTATATGATTCAATGCATTTATCAGAGTAGTAGGTTTTTCAAAGAGTGTTTTCGTACCAAATGCAATAATGTCTTTTGATAACTCATTCTTACCTATGGTAGTATGGCCATTAAAATAAACAGACCATTCGCGGAGTAATGGCTTGATCTTCAAACGTAAGTCCCGTAACAGATCTAGCTCTTTCGTATCAATATGGTTTTGATTTTCGCAATCTGAAATGCTTTTTTTAAGGCGTTCATCAAAATCTGAAAATGTCGGAAACGCCTCCGGTGACAATCCTTTAAAAGATGCCCCAAAACTTAACCCGTGGTCTGCATATAATTTGACCATTTGATCACCGATTATCGACAACGTATCATCACTTATTGACGGCACGAGATACCGCAGAATAATCTTTACATCATCTATACAATTGTATATCGCAAGTTCTGTGTCCCACATCACACTTGGATCTTCATCTTCTTCGACGGATATAGGCTTTAAGTCGAAGACATTGATCAGATAGCCTCTTCGACCCCAATTGATGTAGGTCCCTCCATAACGCCTTGTCAGAGTACGATTCTTATTTTCAGGATCGATCCAAATGATCTTCTTATGTGTTCGGATGTAGAAGCGGATCAAAAGCTTCATGGTCGTTGTTTTTCCAAACCCGGTTCCACCAACAATAACAAGATTACCGCTTAATCGATTTAATTCTCTTGCACTTTCCGGATCATCTAACCACTGAAATTGATTAAAAAGGATTGCACCGGCATTTCTTAATTCATGTCCTAATAAAAAGCCTCCCTGATCTTTTAATGTTTCAAATACAAACGGATATAGGCCAGCTAGTCCTAAACTGGGTAATGGTATTCCTATATTCCTTTCAACTTCTTTTGGTAACCGGCTGTCTAAAAATAAAGGTGTAGCAACTCTCATCAGATTCTCCTGCATGATATCTGCACCTGTTACTTTGAATCCTTGTGAACGTAGACGCAGACGCAGATCTTTGCACCTATCTTTTACATCTTTTTCGGTATCACCATATACATTGAATACGATAACCACGTTCCAGGTCGTATCATGGTTGTCTACGATCTCTTTGATATACGTATTTAGAGATATCAATTCGTTTTCTAGTGTCTCACGCCTTGTAGGATCATTACCGCTATTCTGATACTCACGATTCTTATCGTTATATTCTTTCTTCAGCATAGTTGCACAATCAAGTTCCAAGGGCTCTGTACGCATAAATACTTTTATCGTAGGATTTGCAACGTAATAACTCAATAATCCTAGATCAAACTGACGGGGAAGTTCTGTGACTAGTAGTGACTTGATATACTTATCACCTAGTGCATAGCATCCTTTTTTTATTTCAAGACCTATAGGCTGCAATAGACTTTTTTTCTGCAGCTTAGAATTATTCCACATTTTCTTCCTCCTTTGATTCTGAACGATAATAGTCGTCATAAGAAAAATCCGGTTCATGATACTCATCTTCTATATAAACTTCATCTGCATCATCGATCAGACAGCTGAAAATCCCTCTAGAAAAATAAAAATCGTTTATCAAGGGATTTTCATACATGTAAGCTACGTAATTATAGAAATCATGTATATTCAAACTTTTTGTACGAAAACCGGAATGTCGAATTTCAGATACCAATTCATCAAAGTTTTTCAGAAGTATATTTTCATCCTTGTTACGCAGCATAAGAAAAAATTCTAATTCTCGATGCGTATCCTGAAACCAGGTAGCTTTTTCAAAATCATTACGTATCATCGAACGTATTTTAGGATCTTCTTCCTGTTCTTCAGCTGCTAATAGCATAGTTATATGGTCATCTATTTGTACTGGTACAAATACGTATTGCCAGTAAACAGGAAAACGCAGTTTATTGAATACTATCCTTAGATTGTTGATTACCTGTGATTGTACATGGCTATTATCTATAAATATATTCCTGGGAATAAGTTTGACACCGATAATCTGCTCTTTATCATTTCCGTCTTTCAAATGTATCGCATTTCCTTCTATCATTTCAATATTTGACCATTCTAAAGCCGTAGCACACAGTTTTTTCTTTTTTATCGCCTCTTTCCTGACACGTTTTTCTTTTGATTTTTCTTTATTCTTCTTTTTCTTCATATTTTACGATACCTCCCCATATATATTTCTTCTGACATTTTATGAAAAAATACAGAACTTGGAAAAACGTTAAAAAATTATGGTAGATGGGAGGAAATGGCTGTATCAATAAAATGATACAACCATACAATATAGCCATAATGAGTAATAATATGAAATTGATATCATCCCTAGTCAGGATGAACAGGATCATAGGTATAAATATTGTGGAGCCTGCCGCAAGTAATAAAACATCGATCATGCGAAACAGTCCGCCAATATGTCTACCCTTTTTAAAATTCTTAGGAGAATAAAATTTCATGATTTATTGAACTCCTCCATTTCTTTCAAATCTTTAGCATCTCTTTTCTGAACACTTACATCAGACATTTCCTGACTGTTTTTAGGACGGATCAAATCATTTATACCGGCATGCATATTTGAGAGATTCTGTGCTCGAGTATTTTTGTACACATATCTTCCGCCTCTAACTACGGTCTTTTGTCCCATAAGACGATTACCGGCGGAGTAATATGCAGCACGACCTACTTTAGATACAACTCTAGCTCCTATATTGCCGGAATCTCCCACACGTCTAGCTGTCGTACCTTCACGACTTAAACGTGGTGTGCTATCCATACCATCCTGTTGTACCGCTGTTGATCCTGATAAAGCATCAGTACCGGCAGATGCATCTAATCCATCATTTACATCTATATTCCGAGCCGCCATATCTCTATGATCGACGGAACCGGTATGACCAAGCTCATCTCCAGAGGATGAGACAGATCCTGGTGTGTTCTCGTAGCCGTATGTTTGATTACCCTTATCGATAGTCCCGGACGCTCCTCCATTCTGTTTATTCCAATTGCTCCAAAAGTTTTCTCCTGCACCGGCTTTATCTAATGCCAGTGAAGCTTCTCCTTTGCTCATACCACCTATATTTATGCCTAATGCTGCAGCAGTTTTTGCCTGTTTCTCCGTAGGTCCTTCGTTGAATGCCTTTGGTGGAATATTTCCAGCTCCTCCTGGCCCGGAACCACCTCCATTAGGATTACGGCTTGGATCACTGCTTGGATCATATGCACCTGGAGTAGGATTGCTGGAACCAGGACCATTTCCTCCCGGGTAATTCCCAAGAGAGTTAAGCCCAAACATGCGACCTGCTCCATATGTGCCAAGCGCTGCAGCTCCACCGGCCATACTCATACCTTTATGTCCGATTGCCTGTGTAACGCCTTTTAGAGCAGACATGGCCTGAAACCCTTGCATCGTCATAAACAATCCCATGCCATCTCCACCGATGATCTGTGCAACCTGACCAGGACCAATTAGGACAGCAAGCATACCACCAAGAAAAAATATGCCTTGTCCTACAATGCCAAAGTTTTGGACAGCTTTTGAAGATGTAACTGCCATTACGAGTAAGAGTATGATGTACTGTAATACATTTGATATAAGATCAGCACTGATCAATTTGACCCATAAGCCAAAACTGCGATCATCCGGATTAACGATACCTGATACCGGATAAGGTGATATCAGGATCTTGACACCTATGGATATCATCCTTTGTGATATCTGTATGGCCATCAACAAAAACATATATGCACCGCAGACACCTTCTACGATTAGAAATATCAACATCGTCGTGTCAGGGAAGTATACATAATCTCCATCTGCACCAATCAATGCGCTAGTAACATTAAAAATACCTCCAATGACTGGAACTCCATCAAACCAGTGATCCATACCACCTTCAGTAGCATTGATGTCAATCAGCTGATAAGGAGGGTATTTTCCATTACTTGCTGAACTGATAAATATCTGTGAAGGCATTCCTTCATATTCCTTATACAGTTTGTCAACGATATCTTGTTGAAGCTTGTTATCTGTTTTCGGCTTTGCATTAGCAAAGTTATTATCAATGACAAATGTTTTTGCTACAGAATCCATCATCACACTTGAAAATGCTGTAGCCTCTTTTATCGCTAATGGTGTTATCGCTACGATGAAAGCTATTGCTAAAATTCTATAAAACGTTTGCAAAGGACTTAATTTCATAGCATATTCCTCGTCAATTGCCATTTTCAGTGTCATCGCAAAAACTCTTAATAATGTAAAAATTAAAAGGAAGATCATTAAGATTGACCACCAATTCCATATTACAGAGCTTGATCCAATATCAAAGGTCAAGATTGGTCGTATGATGTTATAAACGCTATCTATCAGAAATAAGCTACCTTTAACAAGAATCCATAAAACCCAGCGAACGCCGTCGATTACAAGATCCATAACTGCACCTTATAAATTCAAAATTTTGAAAATTGTAGGGACCATCTCAATAACTAATGTCCAAGACACTATTTTCTTTAATGTTTTTCGTATAGGTTTTTGTTCTTTCTCATCCTCTTCCTTTGCCATCCAACTAATTCCATGTGCAATACAAGCTATAATGCCAACGCTCGGAATCAACCATAGTGCAAAATCAGTAAAGGAATCTATCCATGGCTTTGATTCACTCTTTAATCCCTCAGTATTAGGTGTTGGTTTTGCCATTACTGTTGTGAAAAAGGGGAGAGCAGAGATTGTAAATGATGCTGTGATTACTGCTATCTTTTTTTTGATTTCTTTCATAATGTTAAATTACCTCCAATTTTAGAAGGAGACTCTCTCAAAAAAGTCTCCTAAAATGAAAAAAGCAAGTAGTGAAGAACTTGCAGTTACTTTAATTTAATCTTTCTTTTTCTGTTGAAGAATACTATTGCTGTTCCTGATAATAAGACCAGCCCAAACAATAATACTGCAGATGTAGTATCTCCTGTTTGAGGTCGCTTACTGATAACGCCACCAGGCAATGGTTTATCTGCATAAATAATCGTACGCAGTTTGTCATCTCCATTAACCCAGGCATCATCAATCGTCACTTTGATGATCTCATCGGATAACTGATATCCTGCAGGAGCCTTTGTTTCTTTGATATAAACAGTTTGATAGATTAGATCGTCGAAAATAGCCATTCCTGTTTTAGGATCAGTCTCTGCTTTTGCCAGGGCATTCTTGCACTCTGGATCTGAATATAATGTAAACTCTGCGACCTTCAGAATATCTTTACGGTCGTAATAATCAACTTTATTGACTTTGATATAGGAACGTATCATTTTGTCCTTCATAACGACTTTCTGACCATCTCCTGCGGTAAAGATGATCTCTTCTGCAATCTCATATCCATATGGTGCTGAGATCTCTTTCATTACATATTTTTGTCCCTCAATCAGACCTGTGATTGTGTGCTGCTCCTCTGTGGATACCCACTGGTCTATGATATTGCCATCTTCATCAATGATCTGTAGTTTAGCACCAAGTAATTCTTTTTCACCGGTCTCATCTACCTTCGAAAAATGCATTACCGTCTGCTTATTGCTCATATTAACTTTCTGGATCTCATTTGTATCTCTAACAGTAAAGGCAACATCCGCAGCCTTTGTATAACCGGCAGCTGCTTCCAGCTCACGCAATATGTATTCCTGGCCAACGATCAGCTTGGTGATATCATGAGGCTTATCATCTGTGATCCACTCATCAACAGTCTTTCCGTCTTGGTCAATGATGGCCAGTCTGTTACCTGGTAACATTTTACCATCTTCATCAGTTTTAATGATCTGCAATTCTGTCACATCATCTTTCATAACGACTTTCTGGATATCTCCAGTATCTTTGATCTTAAATGGTACATCGTTTGCTGTTGTATAACCAGGTGCCGGAATCTTTTCAGACAATACATAATCTCCAGCAGGCAGCTGCTCAAAAAGATGTGGTTTATCTGTAGATACCCATTCATCAATGACCTGTCCAGCCTCGGTCTTTATCTGTAGTGTGGCACCAGGTAGTTCTTTCTCATTAGTTATATCAACTTTTGAGATAGCTACCTTTGTTGCTTCATTTTGATATTCTGCTGTGAATTTCAAAATCGGTTCACTTTGGTCCGTATACACTGTGTCGATATAGTAACGTACCTCCTGACCGCTCGCATATCCTTGCGGTGCTTTTGTCTCTCTCGCATAAAAGAGGCTGTTAGGATCACCGATCAGTCTTACACCATCAACGATATTAACACCAAATCCTGGATCCAGATCTTCATCATCATTTGTATCGATAGGCATGACACTATACTCTGGTGTGAGGTCATTTGGTAGGTCTGCAGTAAATGTAGCTTTGCCATCTTCGCCGGTCTGAGCCGTTTCGATTTTTTCTCCAACTTTTACAATAACATCACCGTCATAATTGTATACATCTCTATTTGCGTACAATGAGATTTCAGCACCGGCTAGCAGCTGTTGGTCATCTGCGTCCTTTTTGACAGCCTGTACTTCAACTTTCTGACGTTCATTTTCATAAGTTCCAGCATCTCCGAATACGATCGCTGTATTCTGATCCTCATAGACGAGCTCGACTTCTCTGATATCATCGGAATGCGTGAATCCGTTTGGAGCAACTTTTTCCGAAACTTGATATTTTCCTAAAGGTAACAATTTACTTTGTGCTTCGCCGGCAGCATCGGTCGTTATCGTATCTATCAGATCGCCTTTGTGATATAGGATATCACCCTGATTATCTGGAGATGAGATATCTTCCGCTGCCTTGACTTCGAACACAGCACCCTTCAGTTTTCGCATTTCATACTTGAACTTCGTATTGCCATGTTCATCAGTTTCTGCAGAAGTAAGGACCTCTCCCTGTTTTGCGACTGTGATACGCCCTTTTACTGAAGTGTCTTCCTTTGTGACAGTAATCACCGGTGTTTCGCCATCCGGAAGAGTCTCATATGCTGTATTCATACTCACGGTAAATTCAACAGGAGAGACATTCAGGACATATCCATTCGGAGCAGTGATCTCTTCAAGTGCGTAACGTCCTGGATCCAATTCCTTTCCGGTCATGACCGTACCGGACTCATCTGTCGTCCATTCCGTGATATATTTTGGAGTAGGATTCCATTCCCAGTAACCTACATATTCGTTCGTTTTCAAGTTTTTGATCTTGACGGTCGTTCCTGCCAGGGCAACGGTCTTACCGGTTTCCTGATCGACTTTGACCGCTTTGATCACTGCACGGAATTTCTCGTCATTGAAGATGCGCCATGGCTGTGGATCACGACTGTCTTCCGTTATCGTTACCTTGAAATCCGCTACAGCATAATGATCATCCGGCACCTTTGTCTCGCGCACAACATAGGTGCCGTAAGGTAATTCATCAGAAACTGCGTAGCCTTTTTTATCCGTAACCAGGATTGCGGTATCTTTTCCTTTTGCATTTTTCGCAATAGGTGCTTTTTCCCAGCTTCCGTATTTCTCGATATCTTTCTGAGCTTTTACTGTAAATTCGACACCTGCCAGATTATCAGCTTCACCGCTTCCATTATCAGAAACTTTGATGATGCTGAAAGCCTGTGCCTTGACGCGTTCTTTGACCGTTTGTTTTTTCGTCACGACTTCAACCGTTTGTCCTGCATAGGCAATATGGATGTCATATTCGGTCGAATCCAATGTATATCCGTTACTTGAAGCATTTTCTATCAAATAATACTTGCCCAAATATAAATCATCAACAGCTGCTTTGCCTTTCTTATCTGTTGTTAATGTTGCGACAACACTATCTTTTTTATGAAGAATCGTTCCATCCTTTGATGGATCCATGATGTTTTCTCTTGCACGAAGCTCATAGACAGCCCCCTGAAGAGTAGCTTCGCCTTGAGCAGTTCCTCCGGTAACACTATCTTCTTTCGTCATTTCAATACGGCCACGCTGGCGTACATCGTGTCCTGTTACTTCGATTTTTTGTTCATTGGAAGAAATGGTAACAGGATAAACAGTATCATTCAGAACATAGTTAGAAGGCGCTATGACTTCTTTGACTGTGTACTGTCCAAAGCGCAGATAACCAGATTCTACATAGCCTGTGGCAGTTGTTACAAGTCTTTCTAATTCTTGGCCTTTATCGTTGTAGATGGCATAGGTAGCACCAGCGACCTGTTTTCCGGAATCAGGGTCGATCTTACGCAGCTGTACCTTACCCTTTATCCAATTATTACGAGCAGTATAGTTCGCCGTCTGATTAGCTTCGACAGTTACTTCACGGATGGTATTGTCGAGTACCAGGTGACTAGGAACTGCGGTTTCCTGCACAAAATATTTCTGTGGTAACAGGTTATTGACAGTTACAGAGCCATCAGCACCAGTAGTATAGGTTCCGACAGGGGAGGACATGTCTGCATTCTTGGACACTTTAAAGGAAGTGTTCGGAACTACATTGCCATCTTCGTCCTGCTTTGTGATCTTCAGAGAGCCGTATTTTTCAATGTCAAGATTGACAGTAATGCTTCTAGGGTCATTTTGTTTTGCAGTTACAACATCTTGTGAAGTAGTAGAAGTGTAAAGCATTGTAGTACCTACACATTCTTCTTTTATTAATTGATATTTCACTGTAGCATTTTCCGGAGCATCGTTGGAAGCGGTAATTGTCAGCTTGTTTCCACTTTTTGATACTGTAATCCCTTCACTTTTAGAAGTTAGAAAATAATAGGAAAATACACCATTTGTATCAGTTAATGTGATTGATTGTCCAACTTTGATAGTTTCATTCGTGCCATTAAATGACGGCTTTTTACTAAACAAAGTATCAATTTGCTTTTGAATATTAGTTTTTTTAGCTTCATATCCGGAATAGGAAGTGCTATTGATCGTAGCTCCAAGTGCTTCCCAAATCATGAACTGAGTTGCTAGATAGTCCTCATCTGTCTTATCAGATAGTTGCCAGCCGACATATGCTATTCTTTCAATTTTGTTTCTTTCTGATCGTGCAAATTCAGATACTGAATAGTTGGCATTTTCATTCACTAATTGACCTGGTTGAACACAAAAGGCAACTTCACCATCTGCGTAGATGTGTTCAGTATCATTTGCCCACACCATGTGCCCGTCCTTATCGGTTACTTGAAAGCTATATGCGATCTTCTTTGCCAGTTTTACTTCCGGTGTCGCAGCCTTTACGGTTTGTGGTATCGACATATTCGATATGACCGATATGACCATAAAGAAAACTGCTAGATAAGTAAATATCTTCTTTTTGATTTCTTTGTATCGTTTCATAAAAACTCCTTTCTTTGTACAGCCTGAAATAGAAAAAAGACCGGCTCTTACCGATCTTGTTTAAACATAGGATGTTATGTACGACTGTACAGATACAACCTTTCATTTATGTTGGGAGCTACCCCTCTATGGTGGTACATATATATAATAGTTCATCTTTTCACCTCATATTTAAGAGCATTCAAAAAGGCAGGTAATCCCGCCTCCTATCTTTTTCATTTTCAATACTCGAAATCAACAGCATAGCCAACGATATTATTACAAGTATCATACATTGGTCCATGGAAAAAACCCATTATTTTATTAGCAGGATCAGATTCCATTTTTTCACCAAATGCTTTTGCTTCTGCATCTGTCTCAAATACCATACCTCCATATCCATATTCTGTACTTGGAATTGTACAATTCTGAGGTTTCTGTGTTTCGGCTGGTTTGGAAGTTCCGGAATTTCCTGAAGATGATCCTCCTGATGTATTATTGCTCTGCCCGCTGGATCCTGAGCTCTGATTAGACTGTACAGGAGAGGAAGGGGAAGCTGCCTGACCCTGTTGGCCAGTATTGCTGTTTTGAGAAGTTGCGGCCTCAGAATTCTGTTCTGTCGTGGCTTTCTTCTCAACTTTTTTCTTCACAGTGACCTTGAATGATTTTTCTGTAGCATTTCCATTTGCATCGAATGCTTTGACGACTACTTTATAGGTCCCAGCTTTCTTCGTATCCAGTTTGCCCTTGTCAATACTGTACTTTAAGTCACCGTCGACGGGATCCTTTACAGACTTCACATTATCCTTAAGATTCAGCTTGTCTCCAGCTGTAATCGTGATCTTATCCTTTTTCAGTACGATTTCCGGTTTCTTCGTATCTTGGACCGTGATCTTGATTTCTTTTTCTATGCTCTTATCTCCATCACTGAATGTGACTTTCAGCGTCTGTCCTCCGACTTTCTTTGCGTCATATCCGGAAACCTTGTCGACTTTGACATTCTCATCTGACTCCTTTGCATCGAATAGTTTGTTGTTATTTAATTTTTCTCCGTACTCCACAGTCAACTTGTCAGTAGTCTTTACCTGCAGGTCTTTGCTGCAGCCTGTCAGTACGAGTGCTGCTAATGCAGCTATACACAATAGTTTTTTCATGTTCTTTTCCTCCTTATCTATAACCTACCCCTACGGTTTATGATTTAATTGTTTGCATAAACTATCGCTGTGCAAGCAGAAATAACTGCCACGATTGCTCGCAAAATAGGGTTGTTTATTGCAATAATAAGTGTAATGATTATTATGCTTATCAATAATACTGATAGTCCGAAATATAGTATTTCTGTTAGATTGGGGTCTTCATATAGTATCTTTTTAAAACGAGATATGACAATTATTATCCCACATATGATTGACAGAACAGTCATCACAAAGAATACTATTGGTTTTCCATTTTGGTATGTTAATAATTTCAAGGATTCATCACTTGAAAATTTACTCAACAATTCTCTATTCAAATTCCATAAAAATAACAGAAACACTAAATTTATAATAGAATATAAACTTTCAATCCAAAAATTCTCTAAAAACTTTTTGATTTTATCTTCATAATTATTCATACTAATCCATTTGCCTTTCGTAGCTCTTTTATTTCTTCAATCAGTATTTTTTCTTTTGTTAATGAATATAAATTCCTGATAATTTCACACATAATCAATACTCCTACAAATAGAACGATAAACATGATAATCATAACCAATAATTCTGTTACTTTAATCATATCGTTTTCTACGTATTCAACATTACTGAGCATAAGTAATTGGAGAATGAAATCATATAACCTGTTCCATATATCCATAATAACAGTTATTAAAGTAGCTATCACAATTACTGACAACACAAATTTCTTGTGTGCATATTTAGCCTCAATATTTGTATATTCAAATAGAAATTCATCATCCCCCATGGAAAGATATTTTTCTTTTTTCTCAACCATAATTGATAATTGTTTATTTTTCCTTTTTGTATAAGAAAATAAATCCAACAATTTCTGTTTATACTCCATACTTTCCTCCTTTTACCTAATAAGAACGGTATTATACTATCTTCTTTTTACCTGGCAACTTGCCAGGTGCATTACTTTATACGACCTTTGGATCTTTTTAAGAAATCATTTAAAAATGGATTCCTGTCTTTTCTTCTACTGCTAAGATATAGGTTTCTACATCAATATAACCTCTTGAGAGTTCATCAGCCTTCTGCATCAGCTCTGATAAGATATATTCAATATCTTCTTTTTTTAATCCGGACTCATATAAAATCTCCACAATCGTTGCTGCATAAATCTTACTTGTCGTTTCAACTAACTTTTGCTCTCTTATTTCCTGTAGCTGTTTTTCTCGTCTGTTCATCAACTTCCTCCTATGCTATCTCTGGATCATGCTGGTTGCTTATTCACTGGGTTTTCACAGTAACCTGAACATTACATCTTTACCTGGCAAATTGCCAGATAGGGTAACTAATCTCTTATATCTTTTAAATTTTACTACGTTGAGCCGTATTACACAAGACCAGTATATCTATCAGCTATCATTCTTATTAACAGATTTTATCTTTCTTTTCTTCCTGATTTTCCAAAATGATATCAAACCAAGGATAAACAATAAAAGGAAAAGGGAAGTAAGATGGACACTATCATATAAGAATTGAATAACGATGATAGTAAGAAGGATAAGAACTATAACACCGATCGTTATCCATAAAAGATGACGTAACAGCCGTTTGGCATAAGGGATAGCATGAAAATCGGCGATACGCTTCTGATCTTTCCTCATGAATTTTTCAAAGTTATTAGGATCCATAAGACATCACCTTTTCTTGCTCTAAAGCAAATTGATATGCAATATCTAATTGATCATCAACTTCAAGACTTATCCAAGCCATATCATTTTCACTCAGCTTATTCCTATGAGGTAAGAAGGGATCTATCTCTGCACGCTTTTTCCAAATTTCATTAATAGCGTCATCTTTGTCAAAATAATCATCCAGGATATCTTTATCTAATTCATGATCAGAAATGAATAAGTCCATCTGATTATCAATAATACCTTCCATTTGTTCTTTCTGGATATATTGATAGTAATGCAGAATTGCTGCAGAAATATCTTTATCGGAGATGGATTGAAAGTCTCTAGATAGTAATTCTCTTTCAGATAAACCTAATGTTTTAATGATATCAAATGCAGATCCCTTCAACAAAGGAGTACCATCACTCTTGAGTGTTAAGAGGGTAGTACCATCATCTTGAATACTTTCTTCCATGGTCAAATCCATTCGATCCCGTACATATTTATTCAATAATTCTTTACTCTGAGTATCAGAATTTTTTTCCTTGAATACCAGATTAATCAAATCCATTGCGATTTTCTGAGCCTGAGCAAGAGAATAAACTAATCCAGGAAGCCAGGATCTGCCGAAAAAAGATAAACTGTTCTCTGCATCATTATATAAATCTGGATGCTTGTCACACAATAATTGATTGACTTCATCATATGAAACAGAATTCTTGATTTTCAATTCTACTGTATCTTGTTTAACAAATCCTTTCGATGATATATCAGGTTCCTTTGATATCATCTCCAGAACTTTTAAAGCCTCTGGTTTAGTAAGCTGATAATCTTGTTGAATATCTGTTATTGATAAAAAATAGGTGTTTTCTAATAATTCCTTGTATATAGTATGAACGATTTCATCGGCAGCATATCTTAAATTATAATTGCAAATACCAGGGTAATTACGCTCACATTTAGTATTAATTAAATCGTATTTTTCTTTGGATATCATAAATAAAGCCTCCTCCATATAAATTTCTTTGTTTACTTGGCAAGCTATACCACTTCAACTATAACGGTCCTGTCCACTTTGTTTTTTTTCTTTTGTTTGATAATAAATCCTTCGTCTAGAATCTGATTTCCTTCTTTCACTATCAGTTTAACATCCCGGCCGATCTGTTCTTTTAAGAATGAACAGATCTCTTCAGCACCGAACCTTATATATGCTGTATATGGGATAACAGTATTATGATTCAGCTTTAGCGTCATTAGTTGAGAATGTGGTATCATATCTTTCAAAGTTTTCATATTTTTTTCTTGCTTTCCTTTCTCTTTTTTTCTCCAATCTTCTGTTGATCATTGAAGGAAGAGGTATCTTCCTGTCCTTTGTATTTTTTTATATAGAATACCAATGCTGCTAAACAAAGCTCTTCTAAAAAAATAACAATCCCTAAATTTAAGTTTTTTATCATGTGAGAAAAACGATATTCAGCATAAGCTTGTTTATAAAAATCATCTTTTGATTTAAATGTATCTACAATCGGTTTATCCTTTAAAAATATGAACTTATAAGAAATCATTTCTTTTTTGATTTTATCTGGAGTGATCACGGTAGTAGTTATTTGCTCAACATCGTATTTGTCAGCAATGATATTTTCTTTTGAAACATGCGTTCCACAATTAAGATCATGACAAACTTTATATTCATATGATGGAGAGGATTCTCCAGCTACAACTTTGATTGTCATATCCTCTATCTGTGCATCTTTAGTTTTTTCTGATACACTTATCTGTGTTTTAAATTCCTGTAGATTTAAATTGTGTACGAAGAGATTAAAAATTAATATGAAAATATTCAAAATGATCATTATTCCTATGGATTTACTTAAAGAGCAGATTCTTTTTTCCTTTAAGATATATAATGCTTTTTCGCTACGATAAATCATTGTATCATCGTAGTATCTTTGTAGTGCTTGATATATTAGAATAATCTGCACTACGATTATAACGAAGATAATAATTATATCATATCCATTTATTATTCCTATCCCTGCCATCATAGGAATCACTATTTCTAACGCTATCAAAATCGTGCAGACCTTAATGATAAACGCTCCTATTGTTTTAGAAACTGAAAATTTATCTAAAGGAATAGTGTCAATTACATCTCCATAATAATCATAAATCTCAATCAATTTTTCATTATCACCACTCATTTGATATATCACCTCGTATTATATCTATTTTCATTACCCAAATAAACTAACCACGATTCAAACCACTTTATATTCTGTTGTTCATACTTTACGTCACGTTCACAGTATCGGCTTATTTTCTCCCAATCCATAAAACAATGTTCACACATACAATGATTCAAAATTGGAACATAATATCCTTTTGTTAAATGATTGTTGCAGGAATCACAAACGCTACCAAAACAATGAACTTCCTTTAATTTCAATATTTCTTTTTCATTTAGCATATATGCTATCCATCCATTTGTAGTTTTTATTTTTTTAGCCATAACACTTCTCCTTCCTCTTTACCTGGCAAGTTGCCAGGTAAAGATTTAATTATCAATAAGGGTAACTCTTTACCTTATTGAGACTACAAATATCTTGATATCATTCCTGCATGTCTTGTACTGATTTTAGAGCTGAATTTTTACCAATTTGATATGAGCAGCTGCATAAAGCAGTTGCCGCAAATATGATACATAGGATACTTACGAGATTTAATTCTCCCTGCAGTATTGCAACCAGCAGAAGCTCCAGGATTCCTGCGACATAGATAGCGAAGGTGTTATATAAACATTCTTCCTCATTTGACATTGACAATTTTGCCTTTAGATATTTATTCTTTTTCATGTTCTTCCTTCTTTCTTTTGAGATTTTCTTTACCGAATAGATAGCAAAGTAGAGCAATAACATTTATGATGATAAATATAATTATTTTCCTTGCTTCTTCCATAGCTCAAGTTCCTCTCTATATTTGATTTTCATTTTATTAAATGTTGATCTACCAACCTTTAATTGTTCCGCAGCCTCAGCAGCCGTAACCATATGTCTTGACTGTAGATATGCAAGTTCAAGAAATTCCGGACTGCAGGGGATTGCAGGTCGTCCAAGATGGATACCGTCCTTACGTGCTTTCTCAATTCCAGAAAGATGCTTTTCACGGCGTTCAGATTCTTTCTGAATAATGTCTTCACATTCTTTGATCAAGGTATAGATAGGACTTAACTGGTCTTCAGAATAATTTAATTGAGAGCAGCATCTTTTTGCTAAAAACAACGCATTAGATAAAGGCTCAATTTTCATTATTTCACTCCTTTCGGCAAGGATTCCATTTGTTCAAAGGAAAACCGTATATTTTTATAACCATCTTTATGCATTTGCTGTATGATCAAAAAACCCATTGTTTGACTGTAGGCGAATCTCTTTACTGTATGGCCATTTTCATCACCATAAATTATCACTTTTTTCATATCTGTTCCCTTCTATTATTCTATTTGTAATTAATGGACACCAGCGAGGGGATGTCTTTATTGGTATGACATCTCCCTTAGCCTGTGCAATTCTTCTATATGGCTCACATTCTGTTCTCGATATCCTGCAATACCAATTACTACGCGAATTCCTGTGTTTTGAGATTCCTGCAATTAGATGTTTACATTCCTGACATTTTACACTTTTCATTTTGTTCTCCTAATCTATTTTTTCAAGGTATTAAATTTGTTCTACATCTGGAGATTGATATCGACCTACACAACTGCCTTTCAGAATCCTATGCAGCATCGTCTCCAAACGATAGATATCGTTTGCCATCTTTATTCGCATGTAATCGATATCATCGTCTTGCTTTGGCAGTCGATTAAGACATTCTCGCAGGTGATACTGTAATTCCTGTTGATGCTTTTTCGAATAACTGCGCAGGCGTGCTTCCACCTCATCCCATGTGATCTTATCGGACTCACGAACGAGCCTCAGATTATTACAGCTGTTTCCGTTTGTATCATCGAAGTCGATATCGCCATTCTCATCGATAGAAACATATACGCATTCATGATCCTGATTTTCCATGATCACTCCATCCTCTTTCATCGTTGCTTTTATCCAGTCGAAGTAAAGGGGAGTATACCGGAAGGCTTCCTGTATACAACGTTTCTGTATATCTGTCTTTGCCAGCTTCAGAGATTCACTCTCTGTCAACGGGGTCGCATGATGCGGATAGAGCGCTTCATTGCGTCGCTGATACCACTGATGAGCCAAATCTGTTTCATCATCACCTCCGCGATGCTCATCGGATGCGACTAGATCATATACGAAGGATTCCAGCAGCTCGGAAACCTTCTGGTCATGATGCGCTGCAGCTTTTACGAGTCGCTCTGCTTCTGTTTGTGTAAGTCTTAGCTTGATATTATATTCTTCCATTTCTATATCCTCTTTATCTTTCCCTTTGTATTGATTTTTTCTGAAGAATCATCTACGACCTCAGACCATACGAAGCTATAACCGGTCGCATTTCTTCTAGTTTTTCCATTACAGCTGTCCAGGATCGTCTGGTAGCTGCAGTATTCCTTGGCCGCTGCTTCTCTGGAGCTTTTATAAAATGCAAGGACATTCCTGTTCTCCGGATCCACTTTATATATTCCTCGTCGACGGCTGCGACTTCCGAACATACTTCCAGCTTCTTGCTTCGGCAAAAGTCTTAAATTTAAAAGCCTGTCATCCGTTCGTAAGCACTTGTGGATCAGACTATAGCTTTTCGTATCATAGTCCCCATGAAAAGCTCTCCATACGAGCTGTGCGACCTTGACTTCCTTCGTGTTTACCTTGATGAAGTAGGGAGGGACGCCTTTACGCAGATATGGCTTCAGCATCCGCTCTCTTTTGTTTGCATAGATACGCTTGACTCTTCCCATATTGGAGATATAAAGGTTCTTTGTCGTATCGATCAGCCTCCACACCTCCACATCGATCTCTTTTTGTGTCAACATCTGTATCGTTTCTTATGAGTAAGCAATCAGATCTTTGCGCGCAATGTCATACTCAGTACCATGTTTTTTACCTAAAATATAACCGTCATCATTTATAGATGCTAAGAATTTTGATTTAACAGTTAAGACTTTATTTGCATATGTTTCTTCAACTAAAGCAGGTACACCAAGAATAGCTATTTCATATTTTTTATCTACATGCATTTCTAGATATGCCTTATCAAGGCTTTCTGACAATCCTGCTTTAAATCCTCGATAGTATTCACGTTTGAAAATACGGAAATCCTCACTTCCAACATAACAGTTCTGCAAATCGTGGAGCATATTATTCAGATAAAATAACAATCCTTCAGCAATAGGTAAGCATAATTGAATATCATTAGGTAATCCCCAGAGCCGAAATTCACATTTATTGGTATTGACTTTTCCTTTATATGACGCTTTGCACCGGAAACTTTGTGCTAATTCTTTCAATACCCATATAAAATAGCCAGAAGATTGCCCTTTTAGATCAGCTACTTCAACATTTTTCTGTTCCTGTTTACCATATAGTTCAAATTCTGTTATTTTATATTCAATCATAAGCTTCCTTGCTCTATAAGATGCTAACTGCATTTCTTGATCTGATGCAGTTGGATCCCCTGCAATAGCCATGATTTTCACTATTTTTCTCAAGGCTTCTTCTTTATTCATTTTCATTCCACCTTTCTATAAACTCTACTATTCGTTGTTCCCACTCTTGATAGGCTTTTTTTCCATAATAGGTTTTCGGCTCAACCTCAAACCGCATACATTCGCTGACATAGGGATCATATACGGCCGTGTCACCGGTATCTAGGAAGATCGTATCATCACGATAGCAGTCATGTTCATTAAAATAGTCATTCCATATCCGGATCTGCTCTTTGATTCTTTCCAGTAGGATCTCATTGTCATTCATTACAGTCACCGCCTTCATAGATACTGAACTTATCAGCAGTAAGCTTCGTCACCTTTGCATCACACTCTGCACAATAAATGTACTTACTGACCAATGAATGATCTGCATTTTGATACATTTCATCATTATCGGATTCACCGCCATCTGTTCGGAAATAACATGAGCATCTTCCTTTGTAACGTTCTTTCACATAAAATTCTTTTTCGTTTCCACATTTACGGCATTTTAATCTTTTTACTTTTTTCCCTCCTGTAGATTACATACTAACGAAAGGGTCTCTTCCCTCGATCTGTCGTTTGTAGAAGAGTTGAAGCCCACGTAAATAAAATGCAACGATTGGGTTCAGGCGCATCCCGCATTCTGTCCGCAGCCATCGCTCCTCTCGGTCATGACGGTAGGGCAGGTCCTCATCCAGCTCGATCCTCAGAATGAATTCTTCATGGCATGAGGACTCTTGCGCATACTGCAGATAACGTTCGTATTCTATCAAGGAGATCGGTCCCTCCTTATCTGCCTTCTGGTATCGCTGTTGGTAACGCTCTATTATGTCATCATATGCAGCGCTTCCAAGCCATATATGACTTTTGAAATCCCCAATAGATAGGGCATCAGCAAACCGGGAGGGCTTCACCTTTGTCCAATCGTCCTTCCAGCTAGGCATCTTGGGAAAGGTGAAGACGACATTTCCCAATGCACTGCATACGAAGATCTGATTCCTCCAAAAGAGGTACTCTGCTTTCTTTCCTAGGCATTCCGGATCTTTCCAGATCAACCGCCACATATCAGTGCCAAGCTCTGTAAGTGTGAAATCTTTTCCCGATATAGGGACACTTTTCTGATATCTCCTCCAGACACTGCGGATCACATCGTGGAGTCTTCCGGCAATCTCCCCATGTCGATGTGCTACTTCCTCATCCGTGATACAACGCTTTCCATTTTCTAATACTGATTCAAATTCTGCTTCAAAGTTATAGAGCAAAGTATCTTCCTCAACCGGAAGCTCCATGTCTGCAAATTTATTAAAATATTCCATCATGCTCTTCTGCAGGGAACCATCCGCAATTCGCTCATAAAATTCATCCTTGTTTTTAAAATGAAACGTCATCATGATCTTCTTCCTCCTTATATCATTTCTTGAATCCTAAGGTTAAGCACCTTACACTTTCTACGAACCGTGAAAAGCCATAGCAGTCAAAGAACTGAAAGTAGGGTGGAGATTTCCCGCCAGGGAAATACGACCCGATCATTGACTGCGGAGGATTTCACGGTATTTCATAGCTACATGGCAAATTGCCATGTAGTGGCCGGCTTTATCGCCGGCATGTCTTTTTGAATAAATAGAATTCAAAATCCATTCCAAATCTTTGTCCCCTTATATAAAAAAGTTTCAGCATCATTGCAGTCTAAAGAAGAAAGATTTTTGATTCTTTTCCGTGATCTTGATATATATACTTCACCTTTAACTATTGATTTCTAATCCTCTTCCTTATTAAAAAATTCTGTCAGATTTTTACTTCGCACATGGGAAAATTGAGTTTCAATACTATCGATCCAAGGGTCAAATCTCCAATCGTTGGGACGTATATCTCGAAAATATTTATTAATGAGATAAAAAAGGATACATTCATCAAAACCAAAAACAGAAATCCCTTTTGAGCCTCGTTGTATCCTGTACAAATCACATTTTCTCAATGTATATGACCTATTATCATCGCCAAGACCATAGAAAAATTCTCCATCCTCATCATTAACATCAATAATGATTCTCCTTGCATGGATCCTTAAATCATCCTTTAACAAAAATAAATTTTTTCTCTTCGCATGTCATCACCGCTCCATTTTCAACACTCTAACGCTTGTATATCAGAAAAGAACATATCCAGCAGACAGTCAATACTGCGATCAAGTTCATATACGTTTTGATGATAATAATCCAGCTTATATTCACTTCCATTCTGATCATGGAAAAGATTATTTTGAAATCTCGTCTTATATTTATAGAAGATTGACAAGACCTGCTTATATGAAGTGGAATGCTTCGTCCGTTTTCCTTTCGCATCATTGTAGTGTTCGTACACAATATCATCTGCACAGAATTTTTTTAAAAGATAATTTATTGTATATTCGATCGTTTGTTTTGCAAAATTCAATGCGGAAATACGTCTGCGCACGTAACGATGGTATTCCGGTTTGCATTCTGTCTTATGGAGCCGTTTACCTTTTTTTACATGGTCAGTCTTACCACAGATGCGCAATACAGCATCGATGAATTTTTGACGCAGCTTCCATAAAAACTCATCCCATAAATTCCTACCACTTACTATATCTTTTCCGTAAACAAAGTTCTGGAGGGAATTACTGAATACAGCTTTAGATGGAATTCTATTTCCATGTTTATCTAACCGATAGTCGCCGGCTTTGTACTTCAACACTTTGTATTGATCCGGACAATCAGCTTTTGCAAAACGACCTGTTCTTTTATCAAACCAACCGTCTTTTTTATGGATCATCCATGATGTCCTAGCGATGTAGAGTCTGTCAATCATCGTTATCTTCGCATAAGTACCACATCCCATAGTAATGTTTTCAACAAGGTAGGGGATTGGCTGCTTCAGACCACATAACTGCAAAACGTATTGCCTGATAAACCTCTTACGCTCTGAAATAGTTTGTAGCTTTTTAGGATACAGCACGGTAAGGGAGATCGCATAACGAGTATTCCGCTTTTTTGAGCAGTAATTATCCATGAATTCCATATATAGTTCAACAAAGCTGTCTTTCTGTATAGGCAAGTGAATATCGAAAAAACACGTTGTCTTTTCCATGTATGCAATGAATTTCTCTTTATTCATTGCATCAAAATGGATGTATATGCCTTTGGAGGCATTATCTATAAAAAGATCTTCAGATACAAAATCAAACTGATAGTTTCTGGTTTTATAACATTTGATCAGATCATCAAATATCATCTGGTCGAGTTCCATTTTTCCCAATCCTTTCTGTTTACGTGTGAAAAGAAAATATAGATAGAGGTGGTCATCTTGGCTGCTCTTATCTATACACAAGCTCGTACGCGACTTGTTTATATACACCTTAGTGAGCAAAAAAAATCAACATTATATAGTTTGTCAATACAGTTACATTCGCGTTGATTTAAAAGCTTTTTTTCTTTTACCACATATCTCCTTAGTATCAAGTAAAAAAGCCGCTTAAATGGCTTAAAAGCGGTAAATTACAATGGTTTGAGGAGAATGCATGAAATCACTACATAAAAAAGATATTATATGACATAATCATTATTGGTAAATAAGTTACTTAAACATTCTACAATTTATCGATTTAAAATTGAATTACCTTGATTTTACTATGCCTCCTATTATTATTTTCTTTTCATTTTTTTTGATTATTTCCTTCAAATATTTTCTTTCCTTTTTTGATAAGACATCGTAATTCTTTTCAAATAGCATTATTATGTCTTCCTCATATTTTTGCTCCAATTTTAATAATTCCCATTGAAATGCAGATCTCCTGAAATCGTCAATATCTTTCTTTTTCATTTTAATTTTTCCTTCTATTATATTTAATAAATACCATCAGATAGTGTACTATCTTCGATAATATTGGTTATTTTGTATCCCTTATCAGCTTTTTCAATATACAGCCTGCTCAAATATCTCTGAAGATCATTTCTATCTCCCTGAAGGGTCCTTAGTGTATAGATAACAGTTACTTCATATGTATTGTTATTTCTTTTATAGTAACTATAATTTATATCTGTGACCCTAGTCGTAGTTATCGAATCCTTATCAATATTCTTGATATATGCTTTTTCAGCTTCGATTTCTTTTTCTGTCATATCTGGTGATAATTTATCAAGCAATCCTTCACTTAAAATATCTTTCACTTTCTTGAGTTTATCGCTATATAAGTCTGTGGATTTTCCACTTTTGATAGTTTTGATATAGCGGATTGCAACATCAGCATATCCATCTGGATTCATAGATTCATTCATTTGATTCTCTGATTCTTCAGTGTCTTCATATTTTTCACATGATTTGATCTTATTAGCTGCAGCTGCTTTAATTTCAGATTTATAATCAGAAATATCCAGATACTGCTTTATACAGATCACGCTCATAATAATAAATAAGGTAAAAATCAATGCTATCATTTTTTTCATTTTATTCCTCCATAATAAAAGGGGACTGTAAAAATCCCTTTTTTGATTACTTTATCTTCATGATCGATGATGGATCAACAATGCCTTCCATTGTATGAATTCTTGCATTATTCATATGTATTTCAATGTGGGCATGAGATGCTGTGGAGTTTCCACTTTGTCCCTGTTCTCCGATTTTTTGCCCTTTCTTCACTTTTTGGCCTTCCTTCACGATGACCCTTTTCATATGGCAGATGAATACATAATATCGATTCTTTTTATATGAGATCTCTAACATGATATAATTACCGCCACCGATATAGCCACCTGAATAAGGACATGTATTGCCAATATATCCTCCAGTAGGAGGACAACTATTTGATACTGCATAGACTTTTCCGGATGCAGGTGCATAGATATTCGTGCCATAGCCACCATCTATATCAATACCATAATGATATCCATCAAGACCTCGCGCACCAAAACCACTTGTAAGTGTATAATCTTTCATAGGAACGAGAAAAGCATCTTTACCACTTATTTTTTCATCCTTTGATGAATAATATCCTATTACCTTTTCTACATACCCAGGATCACCATATACTGACCACCCCATCTTTGTAGCCATCATCACAGAAAACTCTTTTGCATTTTCTAAAGTCCATTTACCACCCTTATTACTATTTACCCATTGTATATATCCATTTCCAAAATTGTAACCAGCTAAAGCTACTCTGATCTTATCTAAATCATCTGGTGCTGATACTTTAGCTTCTACAAGAACTGCATGCAGTTCTTGTATACCGCAATCGATTGAATAATGTGGGTCCTGTATGCCATTCGGGACTTTGGGATATTTCTTATTAAAGGGACCCTCTGCAGCTTGCATCGGGTCTAGACCTTCACCATGTGACTCAACCTCCATGACACATAGGATGAGATCTACATAGTCATTCATTTTATATACTTCAGCTTTTTTTGCTACATACTCTCGATACTTCTCAACTGCTGCACTTAAATTTGCGGGTGACTCAATATTGACCAGATCATCAGCTCCAGAACCGCCGCCTACTGATACACCTAGCAACATGATAAGAAGAAATGCCGCGATCACTATTTTCGCTTTAGATGATCCCGGCATTATTCAATATCCTCTTTTATACAATCTGAAAAATCTAATATTGGTGTATTTAATACATTGCAGATTTTGATAAGAGTAGGTAATTGTATGCTTCTTCTACCTTTCAAAACCTCTAAAATATACGGCAGTGGCTCACCTAATTTTTCAGCAAATTTTTCTTTAGACAGATTTTTTTCAATCAATATCCTATTCAGCTTTTTAGCTAATTTTGGATTTGTGATACCCTTGCCTGGTACGACTTTATTTTTATGTTTTTTCTTCATATGCTTTGATCCTTTCTTTTTGGCAAGTATCCTTAATATAAATTCAATGAATGAATCCTTATGATTTTATCAAATACTTCATCGATTCCAATTTCATCAATCCATGTATCCAAATAAGTTTGCATTTCAGCATCATTCTCAATTTCCATAATTTTTATTATCCTATCGTAAATTTTATTATCCTGTTCAGACAAAAACGTTCTTTTCATTTCTTGACCTTCTTTCTGCATCTGATTGCTTTTACTATACCTTATCATAATACGATTATTGCATGCATTGCAATATGCAATGCATATTTATGTATCAAATTGCAATACTATATTATTGTAAGATATACAGGAGGTATGGATATATGGGTTTTCAGCTAAAACCAGATAGAAAAGAAACAGAGAATAAGACGATTAGATTTCCTGTACCATTGATCAATCAGATTGAGGAGGCCATCAAAACCACTGATATAACGTTTTCTGGCTTTGTGATACAAGCATGTAATTACGCGTTAGAAAATTTGGATCCAGTTAGTGATGAATGAAAAATACTACAGAAAGGGATATCAAAATTAAAGATATCCCTTTTTTGAATTATTGCTCAATTCCAAGTATGTCAAGAATACGTGAAATATCCTCTTCATCTTTGATTTTTATACTTATCTGCTTATCTGTGACTTTAACAGGCAATTTCAGCACGCTCTTTATTGTTTTCTGTAAATCCTCATAATGCGATGATGGCTTTTTCTTATCTTTTTTTAAGCAGTTATCTTCAATAATTTTGAGATAATCCTGTACTGATCGGGCACTGAACCCTGTATCCATCGATATCCAATCTCTCTTTAAAGTGCCTGCTCGAATTTTTCCTTCACTTTTTAATGCCAGATAATCTTCAAGGGACTCCTTTACAATTTCTATCTTCAAATCTTTCGATAGGCTTTCGCGGTTTGCATTACCTCTCCTTAATAATCTTCGGATTTCACGCTCATCTAATTCCGTTGATTTGATAATGGCAGGTATTTCTTCCCATCTCTCATCGCCAAGCTCATAATTCATTCGCATTGCCCGATATCGTCTTTCTCCACTCAGGATCATATATCTCCCATCTGCCTTACGATATAAAGTTATTGGATGAAGTAATCCACACTCCTTTATGTTTTGCGCTAATTGCTCAATTTCCTGCATAGGATACATATTATATTCACAAGGATCGATATCCTCAATAAATATTTTCTTGAATCTCATATCTTTTGATGCATCATTGAGCATTTCCTCAATGACATCAGCCATGTAACAACACCTCCAATTCCTCTATGAGTTGGTTGTAATCCATCGATATAGCCGTTGCAGGCAGTTCCAGCACAGTCTTACGATTTCTTGCAGCTTTCTCGACAGGTTTACACTGCTCTCTGATCATAGTGTTTAAGACTTTATCACCAAAAGCTGCACGGATCTCTGCAATGTTTTCTCTATATTCGATATTGTTTTTCTTTTTTACGATCATGATCCGATAATCGATATCCAAATCCTCATATAGCTCTTTCAAGGCGTTGATCTCATTAAGAGTTAATGCCAATCCCTGCATACTATCTTCAGATGGACTAACTGGTATGATTACAAGTGGCTCTGAGTATAGCACATTGACTGATACAAGTGATTTGACTGGTGAGCAATCATAGATCATATAATCATAGTCATTTTTTACGAAATTCGTTGCTCTTTTTAATTTGTTTTCCCGTGTACCGTCACTTAGACGAAGCTTTGTATCAGCTAAGTAGAGAGTCAGGTCACTGGTAACGATATCTAAATTGTCATAGGAAGTATGTTGTATGCAGTCTTTTATTACTTTCGGATTTTCAAAAACATCTGATATAGTGTGACCATGATCCTGATGCATGTATTTAGTAATAAACATCAATTCCTTTTCTTTTGAAGAAGCTGCAGCATAATTGAGTGGATCTCTTACCGTTTTTTTGTCAACGAAGGATTTGGAACAATTTGCTTGGCCATCAGCATCAACAAGTAGAATCTTGAAATTCTTAGCTGCAAGCCCAACAGCGATATGTTTAGCTGTCGTTGTTTTACCGTCTCCTCCTTTAATGTTGTAGATTGCTATTACTTTCATATAGTCTCCTTTGCGGGTTGACCGCTTTCTCCTAGTCTAGTAAGGATAGCTACCTTACACTTTCTACGCACCGTTGAATATGCAGAAGTCAAGGAACCGTAGGTAGGGTGGAGATTTCCTGGTAGGGAAATACTACCCGGTCCTTTACTTTGGAATAATCAACGGTATTCCATATTTTCCTTTTGTATAAAAGTAAGATCTTTAACGTATTTGACGTTGATTGCTAATAGACCCTTTGCTGTCAATGTCTCCTGATATGTAACTCTTTGGCCAGTATAAAGTCTTTTGAAACCATGCTCCTTTATATTTTTGTAATGGACCATGCAGGACCTACCTTTATCAGATAATAAGAATCCATAGCCTCTCTTATCACTAAACCATAAACAGGTCCCATAAACGAGATCTCTGGTTTGTGGCTCATAACTACGACATTTACTCTTCTTTGGCATATGCCTTCCTCCTTGTCATGTATCGAGCATTTACTCATTGATACAAGTGAGCTGCTGATTTTCAGCAGCTCGATCTATCAACGAGTTTTTTTACTCGTATATAATGTTTCTTCATCGATATCTTTCGTATCCCTCGATGCCGGGCAATGCTGAACAGCCGGTTAATGGCATTCATTGGAATCTCACCAATCCCTCTACGGGACAATCTCATAAGTATCATTATGCGGGAGTTACGGCGCAAACAGCTTTTCCACACTATTCTTCTCTGCACGTTTTTTTCGCTCTGGATATGTATCCGTCATGGCGCCGTACAGCGCTATCCCTTGTTTCAGCATTCGCTATTTGATTATCAAAGATCGTGACGATAATCAAAGGAAGCAAAAAAGGGATGCATAAGGAATTACTGTCCTTACACATCCCGTGTATTATCTCGCGATATTTAACTTACGAACTCATTTTAAAATTTCGTTAAAATTTAAAAAAAGCCCGGCGCCATAGGCTCCGAGCATGTTTCTTACTAAACATGGAGCGGATAGTAATTCGCATGTCGAACTACTATGCTTTAAATGATGCAACCAATCATGGTTGCCTTTATTACATCTGTATAATACCATATACTACGCCACTTGTTTACCTCAATATAGTTAAAAGTGCACTAAAAACAGCTTTATAAGCCCCTGTATTTATTTGCCTTTTATGGTTAACTTTGATAAAAATTACTAGCTGTATATAACTAAATCTTTTGTTTCAAAATCCACTTCAATGTAATTTATTGTCTGCCAGATCAGCTTAGACTGCTGATCAAAGTTTAAACTATTAAACCATGTATCAAAATTCTGCACGTACTTCTTATAACATTTATCAATCTTTTTCTGTTCTTTTTCTAACTTTGCCATCTCTTCCAAATAAATTTCCGTTGTTAGATCCATATTTTCATGTAATTTTTTTAACTGGTTACGTCTTGTTGTCAGATAACGCACATCAGCGTTATGTGTTCTATTTCTTTTCTGTTTATATAAAAGATTCGTGCTTTTTAGATAAGATACTACCTGATCCTTGATATCCTTTTCATTGATTCTCTTTTTCGTCTGGATATCATAATGATACAAATACACCGCATTCTTTTTTACTGTGCATTTTACTTTTGCCATTTCACCATTTTTATTACGCACTTTGCGATAAAACAAATAATCATATTTACCCTCTTTTGAGCGTTCTGAAAGGTCTCTTTGAACCTGTGCATATTCTTCCTCAGTGAATATCGTTTCTCCCTCAATCGTGTATTCTTTGCCCTTATATTCAACGATACCTATGTTCAATTTGGATTTTAGGATATTTGTAATCTGATTTTCACAAAATGTTTTGTTAATGGACTTCATGTATTCATCATCATTTATTATCATTTTAATCTGAAACATGGAATATCCTGCTTTTAAAAGTGCAGCCATTTTATGTATAACTTTTCGTTCGTGTTCATTCACACAAATTTTTTTATGTCCTCCAACTTCATAGCGTGACCATCCAAAAGGCTTTTGACCGCCTATCATGTAATAGCCTTGTTCTGCGCCCTCAGTCAGCCCATCATTCGTCCTTTGCGATAATATATCCTGCTCATATTCAGCAGCTGATATGAGCATATTGAGAGCATAACACCCCTGTGGTGTTGCTGTATCAAACATTTCAAAAACGCTTACCAATGCTACATTATATTCATCACAGAGTTTTCTAATTTCTTCGTAACCTGCATGACGTCTCACAAGTCTGTCCATTTTATAAACGATCAACCGCTTTATTTCCCCCTTACGGATATCTGCCTTCAATCTATTGAGTTCAGGCCTGTTCGTAGTTTTTGCGGAATAACCACTTTCTCTGTACACTTCATGCTCATCCGTATAATCATAAATTTCAGTGAATTGTTGTATTTTTTTTAATTGCATATCAAAATTAAAACCCTCTAGTACCTGTTTTTTTGTACTTTCCCGAATGTACCAAGCATCTTTTCTTTCCATTATAATTTCCTCCCATTTCTTCCATTCTTTAACATTTATAGACAGCACTAAAAAAGAACGGAAGCCTAAATACATAGACCTTCGTTCCTGTGGTAAATAATGACCTATGTACATAAATTCATTATTTATAATTACAGTGCTTTTATATAGTACCATATGTGATATAGCTGTGACAATCGCAAAATGTCGCCTTTAAACTACTCTTTATTCTGTACTAATAGATCATTTAATATGTCAATTAAATCGTCAAATTTTTGTTTCTGTTCTTCCGTTAGCCCTTTGTGAAACTCAATTAGTTTACGTTCTGCTTCATATTCCTCCTGGTTTTCAATAACGGGATGTTCTGATTTATTCATTTTATCTTTTTTTTCTCCTCATGCATTTGTCAGATTAACCTCACTAAATACACGTACGTGACGTAAGAGGGGATACCTCTTACCGCGCTAGGCTTAACACCTGTTTTAAATCGCCTAGTCGATTATATAGTTGCTCTATACCTTTGCATTCGTCTGAATAAATCGATAAGTCACGTGCATCAGAAGCTTTACAAAACAGTTCTGAAACCTCTGGATGGTCAAGGGACCATGTCTCGAAATTTTCAGGTAGCAAAGGAATCTCAAAAGCACGCTCCATTGTACTCATAAATTGACTAAGGTCTATATTACATTCATGCCCTGAATGTCTACCATCACTAAATAAATCATTAATAATAAATTCAAACCACTGCAAACATAGCTCATATTGTTTACTTTCATAAATCCTTTCCTTAAAACTACATTTTTCCATCTTCAAGCCCTCCTGTTTGTGATACAGAGAAGAGCCCCTCAAAATTCAATTAACCAACACCATTCTTTTTGATGTATGCTTTCATTCTACAAATCCAATCATCATATGCCTGCCGTCCGTAGTATGACGCAGGGTCAACATTAAATCTCATACACTCGCTAACATATGGATCGTAAATAGCTGTATCATCAGTAACCAGAAATACTGTATCGTCTCTATATTCGCCCTCCTCGTTAAAATAATCATTCCATATCTGTACCTGATGCTTAATCATTTCAAGTATGATGTCTTTTTTGTTGTTTTCCATGTTGTTACCTCCTAACTTTTTAACCATCCATAACTTGTATCAGATAAATAGCATAAATCTTCGACTTTCGCCGAAAATACTCTTTTACAATTATCGCCATACTTCAGATAATCATTTAATTCAGCAAAATAATCACGTTCATCTATACTCGCTACTTTTACACAATTCATATAATGATAACGCAATATTTCTAAATCATTGGACATATACACAATGTCTTCCGCAAAACTATATATCGTTTTATCTTGTAAATGATAAAACCTATTTGTAAAACGTACACTTTTTAATACCTCACTTCTACTTAATTCTTCCATAACTATTTTCCTCCTTTCCCCATCTAGGGGAGAGGGGCAAGCCCCCTCAAATTTTAATTAAAACAATCATATGGATCATAAATGCATTTTGTTATGACCTCACCATCTTCAACAATAAGCTTGTAACATTCGGCTTCATAGTTTGCATAAAATCGAATAGCTTCCTTGTCATTTTCAAATTCCATTATTCTTCCGTCGATTAAAGCATTCATACAATAACCTCTATAATACTTTCCATCCTTTAATTTCTCTGTATCCAATTTTTCCATATCATGTCCTCCTGAGATGTTCTTTATCTATTTACACTTATATTATAAGTTATTTTACTTACTTTGTCAATAATTTCATAAACTATTTTACTTATAAAATATACAAATTTGATTATTTTATAAGTTTATGCTATCATTTAACAAAAAGGAGTGATTCAATATGATTACAAATAAAATCAAAAGCTTACTTTCTCTCAAAGGTTATTCATTTGCCGATTATGCAAGGAAACTTAATATTTTCCCACAGACATTAAACAATAAGGCTAAGAAAAATGCGTACAAAATTTACGATCTCATTGAGCTTGGAAATTTAACAAACACAAGACTTGCATTCGTGGATGAAAATAACAATCCGATTATTATATTCAATTCAGAAGATATTGAAAAATAAAAAAAAAGAGGAATTCCCTCTTTTTTTTAACTGGATATTTAAAATAAATCTGAATGAGTACCAGTCCCGACCAATATTAGTAATAATTCATCATTATCCTTGATATACATTAACAACCAATCTGGTTCAATATGACATTCACGAATCCCTCTGCTTTTATACTTGCCAGTCAATGCATGGTCACGATACTCAACAGGTAATTCAATATCATTTACTAGCATATTGATAACCGCTTTTATTTTTTCTGTTTTATAGCCACGTTTCTTTATTCTCTTAAAATCCTTTTTAAAGCTATTCTCATATTTAATCTTCCTCATCATTCAAATCCTCAAACAATTCATCAACATTATGGAACTCTTTACTTAAATTCATTCCATTCAAAGCATTCTCTATAGCTTGTGTTGTGCTTTTGTTATACATTGATACCTCAAAGGGAATACGCTGTTCTCTACACAATTTTTTTAGGAAAATCGTTACAGCGGTTGACATATTTAAACCTAGTTCATTACATACCTCTTCTGTTTCTTTTTTTAAATCATCATCAATTCTCACACTTATCGTTGCCATGATGGCACCACCTTTCTTACAATACTATTATATCACTGATGTATTATGTTGTCAACACAAAAGAATACAATGTATTACGCTTTTGTATAGGCCTTAATTATGGATTTTTTTCCTATACCTCAATACTTTGTATTTTGCTACAGGTGACCCGCCTTGCGAAAAATCCATTTAAAATCTAAACAGCCGCTTGATTTTTGAAAAAATGGAAAGAACAGTAACAGCTTTCTAGTAAATCATTTTCAGCAATTTCACACAGGATACCTCCTTTCTAGTGAGCATCACTTTTCAAGTGATGGCATGTTCATTCCCATTCATTTTTTTACAAAAATGAATGGGAATGAACATGGATAGGTCAGTCTTCATTATCCCGCTGTTTCATATACCGTGCGTAAGAACAAGAGCCATCCACAAACTGCGATTCAAATTCACAGGCGCACACACACTCTCCAAGCTGTTTCTGCTGTAGGTACTCTTCATATTCCTCATCCGTAAGATACAGTACATCAGGCTTTTTCAATCCACGAGAAGACCAGTAAAAGCGTTTCCCTTTTTCGATGAAGTCTGTTTCCAGCGTTTTGTACACATACTTTGTTATGTATGTAGCCACATCACCAATCTTACCGATTGCAGTAATATCAATCCAACCGTATTGCCATACCTCCATGATTTCATCGCGCTCAATGTAGGGGAGATTAAACACGATCAGATGCATATGCAAGCGTTCCGTGTTTTCCTTGCCACGTTCGATAATTGCGATATATTCAAATCCTTTGCCGTACTTGTAAACAAAGCGCTCTTTAAAGCGCCTAAATGCCAGAACTAAATCGTCCCGTGTCCACTCCGTACCGTCTTCCTTATCCGCAAAGGTCAGCGTTAAGAATTTATCTTTGTGCGGCCACTGTCCCACATTGGCATTCACAAGCCGTCTGATTTTTTGCTTTATCTTTGCAATATCCGACAACCTGCGACCTCCATCACCCTTTTCTGTCAATGTGACATCCTCTGATTTTAAATCCTGTTCCTGCGGTTCAGGTTCAAAATCATCAGATGCAACGGGTTTATCGTCTGTTCCCAATTTCTTACGTTGCCTTTCTTCGTACTCATAGATTTCTGTTTCATCGCCAGATGCGATTATCTTGTGGCTGAATTCTTTTATCATGTCGTGTTCTCCTCCATCTTCTTTTTCCGACTAAAGTTCGCTATATCTTTGACAAGGGAAGTAGCACGGCTTCGCCGTGCATAGCGAACGCTCCGCTTTTGCCTGAGGGCACAGCGTCGCTATGCTAACTACACCGTGGTACTGTCTGGATCTGCTGTACTTAAGTACGTGTTTTCGATACCATCACACAGAGGGATAGAAAGCACATGGTAATCGTTACCCAGCTTTAACCGTCCTTTGCCTACAGTAAGCCCCTTGATATCGGTATCATCAAAAATCATTTGATATGCTGTTTTAGATGCTGTCCCCATGACAAGCTTAAACTCAAAGTTATCACGTACAGCCGTAGGGATGTAGTCACTGTGGGCGGTCTGCATAGTAATCACCAAGATATAACCAGCGGCACGACCTAGCCGCACTATCGTACCTATTTCCTCTGATAGTGCTGTTCTTTGCTTTTTGTCTAATGCTCCTGCAATCACCTGATATTCATCCACTATCAAAAAAACAGGATTCATGTTTTTATCCTGTTTGTAGTTATTTATGTTCTTTGCCCGCATTTCCATAATACGTTCCTGCATAGCTGTTTTAAACCTTTTGATGGTGTCAAGAACAGTTTCATAGTTTGCCCCTGTGTAGGGCAGGTAATTACTAAACGCCTTTGTATACTGGTTGTAATCAATGCATTTACCGTCAATCATCCATACGGAAACGCTGGCACTCAATAAGCCGTTGATCAGATAATATATAAAGGTAGTTTTCCCTTGTCCTGTTTCTCCCAGAATCAGCGCATGGGGATGTTTAGAGTAGTCCCAGTTAAATATCCCCTGATAGTCTGTACCCACGGATACACTCGTCCTGCTTGCCTTAAACTGCATGATAGGTGGAAAGTCCAGTATGATGTTAAAGACCCCGCAACCGTCACGGAATGCGTATGGAGTGGTACTATACGTATAGTTTTCTATCTGCTTGCGATAGTTATCATACACATTATCCGTAGCTTTTTTCATAAAACGTACTTTCACAGCAATGGAGCGGGGACTACTCTTATACCATGCCTTTATGTTCCAGTTACCATCTTTATCCTTGTCACCGTAATTCTCACAGGCACAGCGCAACTCATTGACGATACGCAACTGTTCTTTGTAGATATTAAAATCTTTATGCAAAAGCTTGTAGATAGGGTAGCGGATGCCCATTGACGGTATGTGCACCATCCAGTACACCCAATTTGGCACGGAAAACATTGTTACACGTTTATACATACATCACCCTCCATACTTCTTTAAAAGCGTTTCTACTGCCTTTATATCCTTTTGCTGTAGGTCATATTCTTTTTGCAGTTTTTCAGCGTTTTCTTTTTTCTTATCCAGATCAGCAGTAAGCTTTTTCTTTTCATCCCCCTTAGCTTTTGACAGGGCAGAATTCAACTGTTTTATTTCTTCTGTAAGCTTTTGCAGTTCTTCGTGTTTTACTTCCTGTTCCTGTTTTTGCTTTGTCAGATCGTTTTTCTGGCTGTCTAAGGAGGTTAAAAAGTCTTTGCCTTTATATTCAATCACAGATGCCTGTACACTCCTGTAATCAACATTAAAGGGTATCGTGATATTATCTTTCTGCTCCACATTTACAGTGATGTACCACCAATCCTCAGGCACTCGTATCTGTAGCAATACTTTGCGATGTTCTATCACCTGACTATCTCCAGATTTTGACAAATCGCCCTTAATGATCTCAACAGGTAATCTTCCGTTATAATCATGGGATGTGCAGTAATAATTCACATCGAATTTTTTATCATTTGACAAATGGCTTTCTGTCAGTTCCATTTCCAGAATACCTTTTTCTTTATCGTAAAGGACCTTTTCAGGTTTCGTTATTTCCCGCATGGAAAAGGTCATTACTGTACTGTCATAACTCATGATCTCTCTATCATCAGGCATCCATAATTTGCTTGTAGCAAGTATCAGCGTAAAGGCTATTACTATGATGCTCCCTATGATCAAAGGCTTGTTATAGCCGTCTCTCAGCACAATATACTTGCTGTTCACATTCAGTTTCAGTTTCTTCATTGTTCCTCTCCTTGGTCATTATATATTTAATGCTGTATATATCTGCTTTATCTATCGTAGTTACTTCGCCGTCAGCCGTATCCATGACCAAAAATTTTATACGCTTATCCTTTGTATAAAAAACCTTGTATATCTCACATTCACGAATCACACAGCCTACTTTAACATTGATCAGATCGTTTTCCCGTAACAGGTCATACGGTTCAGCGGCTACATTTATTATTTGATGATATGTAACATTGAGTGCATAACCAGTTTTCAGATTTCTTACAATCACGAATCTATCCATAATATAGTCAGCCTGAAAGATACCACTGTAGGTACGCACATATTTATCCTTTGTAATAGGTACAGGTTTAAACTTCTTTTTACGCTTATTTTCCTGTTGTGGTATGCCAAGGTAAGACAACACTTCATTCCTGCGTTTCATTTCCAGTTCACTGCGCTCTATTGCTGTAAGTCCTGTAATATCTTGTTGAAACATATTTCCTTGTTTTATCATTCCTCGTTCTTCACCTCACACAATCCCTTGATATATTCACATGGATTTACCAGATTTTTATCTGCACCTATAGCAACGACATTTTTGTGTATCTCTAAATGTAAATGAGCACCTGAGCTGTTTCCGCTGTTACCTGACAGACCGATCAGCTGACCCTGTGTGATCTTTTCACCTTTTTTCACCCTGACCTCTGATAAATGGCACTGTAATATATATATGGTGTCCATGCCTTTCTGCACTTTATACAACACGTAATTTCCTGCACCGTACATATCATCCATACCGCATTGATTACCAAAATATCCACCATCAGGAGGGCATCCAGTTCCTGCAATCATTACCTCACCATCTTCTATTGCATATGTTCTTGATCCATATTTAACACCCATGTCTAAGCCTGCATGGAAGGAACCATCGGAACGATAGGGGAAGCCACTTGTAACGGAATATGTGTTTTTATCAAGAGGTAAGCCACCTTGTCCCATCTGGCAATCAGCAGACATGGATACCAGAGCAAGCTGTGCAAACTGATAATCATTTTCCTTGTATTTATCTTTATTCCTATCTAATTCCTGATAGGTCTTCGCTGTAGCCAATGAATGCTCCATGTTATTGTTTCTTAAGTAATCAAAATAATCAGCTGTAAACTTGTATGCTTGTATATAGGTCATTACATCATAGTCCATTTTCTTTTCCATGGCATATTCAATAAGCTTGTTGATCTTCTTTCCTATCTCTGCCACATCCTGCTTTTTATCCATACTATAGATGCCAAGAACGGCATTTACATACTTTTTATCTATTAGATACTGTTCTGCAGTTTTACGCATCTTCTCTATTTCTTCATCCTCAAACTTCGTTTGCCAGTCATACTTGCAAGTTTTTACCACCGTTGTCTGAGAATCTTCATTTGCGAATATGTTACCAATCTGCTGTAGCAGTCCAAATATACATATGAATATAAGTATAGGGACAAGCAATAATAGCAGAAGAATCTTTTTCACTATGCACCACCACCATAATAGCTACGCTGAAATGGTGTCACCAGACTGGTAAACGGTATCTTTATATTGTCATTCAAAATTGCCATAAACTCACGAGAGCCGTCTGTATTCTTTTTCTGCTTACTGATTTTTAACAGGTCGTTATCTGTTAAGGATGGAATCAATTCGCCAAGTGCTGAAAGGGAAGAACCTCCAACCTCACCGATATACTTATGCACTGACAGTTCAAACAGCTCTGTTAAAAGGTCACCATTATACCGCATACCTTTCTCAAAGTCCTTTGTAGCATGAATCACATAGCTGAAACCACTGAAAGCTTTACGAGCATATACTACCAGTGAGCGACAACGTTCCAAGAATGAACGAGATACTGCACACTCCATAAACTCATCCACAAGACAATCACATGTATATAGAGGTTCACTCAACTGGTATATCTTGATACCTTTTTCTTTCATCACATTTTCGTTATGAATCTTGTTAAGGTAAAATCCGTAGCTGACATAATTCAGAAACATTTCCATATAGCTAGCCTTTACGATCTTGTCGCTATTGTTTTGTAAGAATGAAAAATCAAAACATAAGCTTTTAGTAAGGTCAAATTCAATATTTGTTCGTTCATTGAACAGCATACCATAATCTTTTATCATGGTTTCCATACATAATTCCAGTACATAGATATCAGATTGCTCTATACCTCTGAATAGCTCTCCCTTGATATCATCCTTTAGCTTTTCATATACATCAGAAAGCACGAACCAATCATCATTCTTCAAATCATTGATATTTTTTCCGAGATATTCATCATAAAAATTTCTAATGCTACGTTTAAACTGCATGATCACTGTTTTATCAGTCTTTGCATCCAATTTGTTAAAGGATACAAAGGTAGTCACGACACTATCCAGTTTATTAGTTATATCCAATTTGTTTATAATGCCATCAGAACTTTCCGTGTAAAACATTTGCAGGAAATTAACATACGTGTTTTCATTTATGGATGCAATCGGAATATTCAGCATCCGACAATAATCACGGTACTCATTGTGAATATCAAAAATATATTGAATATGATTACCACGTACCTCCATGCCCTCGATCATACGTTTTACAAGTGCAGACTTTCCACCGCCTGTTTTAGACATAAACACTTTACCGTAACTCGTATAATCAAATAAAAATGGATTAGGAGCAAGCAGACCGTTTCCTGTTCTTCCAATCAATACACAATTCTTGTCAATGTGATTGATTTCCGAGCGCATCATCATATCACTAACAGTAGAAGATGCAACCATTTTTTTTACAGGATTGTCAAAGGATGTCAAAGCCTTATAATCGGTATCCATATCATTAAGCTGCACATATCCCCGCATTTTCATCCTGTTTAGTTGATTCTCCACGAATAATAGATTTTCGTCCAATTCTTCTTTTGTATTACCATATACATAAACACGCAATGTCAGCATTTTTACAGTTTCTTTTGACTTATCTATATAACTATCAAACTGTAAAAGCTGATTCTTATTCTTACTTGCTTTTCTTGCCTTTGTATATTTCTTGGTTTCGTCCAGATCACCGTCCTGTTTTTTAATTGCACGTTCAATGCGCACATCATAGTCCATCTGATTGACTGATGATACATCAACCTTGACAAATACATTTTTATTCCCAATCAACTGATTCACGAATCCCATATAGCTTTCTTCCGGAAAATCAAAAATCTGTAAACAGGTAAAATACTTGTTCCCATTTAAAAAATAATTCTCATGAAAAGATAGATTACCATGTGTGCATATCTTTTTCAGCATTTCATAATTTGTATGGTCTATCTTTATTTTCTTTATCTGTTCCCGCATAGTTTACCTCCTTAAATGATTTCATTATTCAGCATTTCCAGAAGATGCATAGATTCATCATAATCACATTCATGTACGTTCATGATCTGTTCAGCTGTTTTTATAAATTTGTTGATATCTGATTCCTGTATCATCATGACGATGGTCACATACTTTACTTCATTGTAAAACTTCATAAGTTTCAGATTTTCTTCTATGGTTCTTCTACGAGATGGAGAAGTTTCTCTGCTTAGAATATTTTCATAGAAATCAATGTTATCCTGTAAGTTATATTTACTTTCCTGTGGAAACAGGATTGCATAATCTTCTGTCAAGATATCCTGAATCTGTGTCAGACCTTTTTTGTTAAAGATATCAGTTTCTTTTTCCATCCCATTCGGCTCTTTAAAATGCAGTTTGAAGATTTTATACCGTTTTTCACCACGGGTCACAAAATACTTATCCTGATAATTGATCACACCACTGTTATCCACAGACTGCTTTTTCAAATAATCACGATGTTTATTTTCAGCTTTACGAAATACAGATGCTTTGTATTTCCATATTGCCTTAAAATCCCTGAACACGATCCACAATCTTTGTTTTACTGGCAGATATTCATTTTCTTCGTTTGTCTTGTTCCGAAGCTTTTTTATTTCCATACGTGTTTCGACCTCCATTCCAAAAATTTATTGATTTCAAACTTAATAAAAACGGCTATCCTCTGATAACCGTTCTTACCTTTGTTTTTATTATTCGGTACGATCATATATCCAATCACAAGTACAACGAGTATGCCGAATACCCAGTTCAAACTTGACGATATATACTTACCTAAGAATGTATCAAATATCATGTAAACCAGAAATATTATAATTGCTATTTCCAGTCCGATGCCATTATCCTGCATCCCATTAGTTTTGCTATCTTTTGGTATGAGCGCCATGTTCGAAATCCTCTCTTTTTACTTTATATCTAAAAGTGTTTGTATAAAATTTACACTGTTTATCACATTTTACCCAGTAACGGTTAATATGTTCATGTGTATATAGTCTACACATTTTACATTTTGGTTTATTTACAAATGGCATTTACTTTTTCCTCCTGTTTCCATATGACTTATATTTCTTGCGGTGTTCTTCCTGCCGTTCAGCACTGAAATTCTGTGCTTCAGCTGACAAATCAATATCAGGTAAATCTTCAAGCTCTTTTAAAATATCTGCAAATTCATCAACACTATTCCTCATTTCTGAATATTGAGTTTTTGCATTGCTAAACTGTCCGTACATTTCAGCAACATCACGGCGAGTATAGCTATTATCTCTATTATACTTTTCCAGAACATCGCCAAAAGTATAAACATCATTTATTTCATTTGCTACATCCATTGGTATAGTAGCTGATTTACCTTCAAATTCCATTTTATAACTTCCTGACTTTTCTGCCTGATTAAATACATTATTCAATGTTTCATCAAATGATTCATTAAATAATTCAGAATCATGATCAGGTTCATAATCCTCTCCATGTTCATATAATTCGCCATTGATCACATTATTATCACCAATCACATTGCCACCTGTATAACCATTTACAGTATTGTTATTTCCGATAATAGCATCTTTTATTCCACTCATACCTTTATCATTTTTTGAGTGATTGGAAGCATTCTCTGTATGCTCATTTGATGGATGTTCCTGTTCTTTTTCCAAATCCTTTTTAAATTCTTCCATATGATCCGGTTTCTGATTCAGTTTATTTGCTTCCTGCTGTTCTCTCTGACGCGCATAAAACTGTTCCGGTCTATTTGATTTAACAGATATATTTCCATTTTCATCACCAACAAACTTCGCATTTTCTACAGGATGCAATCGTCCATCACTTGTATTACTATCGCCTAAAAGTTTTGTTACATCATCAGGATTATAGTTATCACTAAATTCCTTCATATTGTCCGCGAACATTTCATTAAATTCACTATTCCTACGGTCAGCAGATGCCTGTATCATATCGTTAGCTTTATCGCCCAATGTAGATACGCCATCAGCAAGCTTTTCAGCTCCAGTACCGATCATATTCGCACCACCAGATACTAAGGAACCCGCACCTCTTGCTATACCTTTTCCCATGCGCCAGAACCTTTGTCCTGCGAATAAAGATTTCATCATAAACTTGCTTCCATCATCAACGCCGAGAGCATCATTAAAATAGCTATCACCTATAATAAGACCCATACCAAGAGCAAAAAGAACAATTACTGTCAAGAGCCAGTTGTCAAACGTAGTGTTCTGAATAAGCGCCTGAGATATCACTGTGTAAAACATCATACCAAAATACAGTATACACATAGCCAACAGATTATTACCGCCTGATGCATATATCTTTCCCACATATTTTAAATCAGCATAACCGCGTATCATAAATAATACTCCCGTCGTTTTGATTTTCAACCATTCTGCAATCAAAAATCCCAGTTTAAACATTGCGAGCAGATTGATTATAAACGTCACAAGCAATGTAAAATTCAAAGCATAATAATCTGTAAAGTATGCATACCATCTTTCATCACCAAACCCAGCAATACCATTTGATAGCTTTTTACTTTCCAATCCATTACCTTTATTCACATATTTTGTATTCAGTATATCACTGCTTATCGTTTGACTCTGGTCGAAGCCGTCAAGACCAAAAGTTTTATAATCGGATAATCTAAATACTTTCTTTTCTTCAATAGATTTCTGTATATCTATCGTATTTTTCTTATACATGGATTCTGATAATGTATCGCTCGCATCTTTACCCACTATCACATCTATCTCTCCAAGTAACGCTGTCTTTAATTCAAAGCCCCATCCCATCACTGTTAAAAATATGGACATGCAGATAGCAGTCATAACTATATTATAAAAAAATTCCAATGGACTTTTGAGCTTCAAAACATTTAATATTGCGATCACAGCGATAGCTAAAGGAATCAACACATACAGTATCTGTTTCATGTTTACACTAACATTTTTAACTGGTTTCAGTTCAAAAATATCCCAATTTGCAAGTGTTGTAAATCCATCATTCGCCAAATCCAATAACATACCCAAAAATTTGTAAATAAAGTATCCTATGGATCGTAAGATACCTATGAACATATCACCAAAAGATAAACTACTTTTTTCCATGACTTTGTATACTTCTTTTGGTACATCCGTGATATCATAATCAGCTCCATGTATGATACATCCTAAAAATAAAAAAGATATCAGAATACACATTATGATCATTGATACCTTATGTTTTTTTATAAACTGCATCATATACCTCCTGCAATTACCGCATGTGGTCTATATCCCTGCGAAAGCATCCATATGACAAGTGCGGTCAACACCATAAACAGCATACAATAAAATATCTTTTCCTTCATTCCTTTATCCTCCTAACCTTTTAAAACAACGGTTCATAACCATTATTTTAAAAGACTAGCTGTTTATAGCCAGTCTTTATAAGCCTTTTACGAATGAACCGATCGTATTACGATTCTTCACGATAAAGATACCAATAGCTCCCACAACAAATACTGCGCCCGCAACTTTTTTCTTTTGAAATACCAACAATACACCACAAATAGCAATGAGCAAAACAGCAGCGGGCAACATCATCGTATCCAATTCAGAACCGATTTTATTCGTTGGTGCTTGGATCAATTCGCCGACCTGAGCATGACCGATCGTCATTGTGGACATAAAAGAAAGACCAGTGACATAAGCAAACATCAGCTTTTTAAGCAATGTACTTTTACGTTTTTTTAAATATTCAATCATGTTTTTTTCCTTTCCATTTTTAAAATACTTTTGATAATTCAATCGCGATTATTTCGCCTGATAGGATCACGTATCCTTGACGTAAATAATCAGGGTTTTCAAATTTGTAGTTTACGGATTGCGTGATCGTTCTACCTGTACACTCCATATCTTCATTTAATTCATGTAACACAAGAATATCGCCTATTTCATATCCACGATCATTCGCACAAACTTCAAAGGGTTTTACCCCTTGTAGCTTTGCAAGAAAATAATCCTGTGTTATTTTCAAATCATGTGTTTTCATTCCATCATCCTTTCGATATTTAAATCAAAGGCCACGAAATAATAATTATTGCGTGGCCTTACAGCTGTTTAAGAGCCAAAAGATGGAATGTGCACGTTATTACTGAATTGTGAGATAAGTCCCTGTACTGCATCTTTTACTGGATTTTCAAAGAAGAAAATACAAGCAACTAATACAACAACCGCCAATGCACCCAGAATCAATAAACCGTACTCTTCAAAAATTACTTTCATTTCTTTTTACCTCCATACAATGAAAAAAGCGGATGTATTTTTCCGCTTGTGCCTTTTAAAGGATAAAGCATAACCTCATTGTTATCTTGCAAAACCACTGATTTCACCATTTTTGGTGATATTGAATAACGGAATCTTTACCGTGTAATGCAGTTTTACAAGTTTGTCCTGTCTGTCAGCAACAGAATTAAGAGTTTGTGTTTCCACACTCCATTCAGGAAATTTTTCCTGCACTGCTCTGTTTATCTCTGCCGTTGACACAGCATAATAACTGCTCTGTATCTGATTGATGATGGATGTATGCAAATGCCTTGCAGTCATTAACTGTATCTCTGATAAAGCAAATACACTACATACAAATATCATGATCAACAGACCAGTAACGCTGATCAAATTGTCAAACAAATTTCTCATGTTTTATTCCTCCACGTAGAATGTAGTTGATTTCCCGATTGTTTTACCATTCCAGTGCAGAATATAACTTACTTCATATTTGCCTAACACCGAAGTATCAACCGTACCCTCCATTACTACATATTTTGTTAAATCCGTGCCATCACTTGCCTGTACGCTTACATATTCCTGCCATTTGAATACACTGTCTTTCTTCAAGATTGCGTTTTCTACCTTGAAGTCCATTTCCTTAACGTTTGGTGGCTCATAATCTGTACTTGCACCTATCACGATCATATCCGCAGATACAACAGAATTTTCTACTATCATTTGATGGTCGATCACACTCATAACCATATACAAACCCATGATTCCAGAAATCACTGTTACGATAAACAGACCAAATTCCATATATATCTGTTTCATAGCAACCCCTCCAATACCAAGGTAACAAATGCCGAAATTGGACTTTCTGCACCTATGAAAGTTGTGAACAACAGATATATTCCAATGACACCACCTACGATCTCCAGTGTCATTACACCATATTCAGCAAATATCTGTTTCATAATTAAATCAACTCCATCATTACTATTAAGATGTCAAATAACACAGTCATTAAGATAACAAACATAATGATTTCAATGATCACTTCACCGAATTCAGCAAATATTTCTTTCATAATCACATACCCGCAGACATGGCAGAATTAAGATAATTCATCATATAGGCAAACATCAGGAACATACTACCCATGAGCATCATCATAAACAGTATTACAGGTACGAATCCCAGAGCTTCTACACCGCTTAAAGTATCAGAATTTCTCAGCTTTTCAGATTTTGCAAGTAAATCCTGATTACGAGTGATTAGGGAATTGATCTGCTTGTTCATTTCCGATTCTTTCAAGCCCTGTAAGCTATACAGCATCTTCATTGCAGTAACAGCATCAGGATAATCTATGCCGTTGAAGAATTTATCGTAAGGTTCAATATCTGTAGGATCATCCTGAACCTTACTCAAAAATTCAGTAAGGTACGGTTTCATCACGTCCGCACAATTCTCTATACTGTTTTCTATGGCATTGATCACTGTATAGCTTTGCAGGTTCAATGCGATTTCACGAAGCCAGACAGGGAATTCGATCTTCACAGCCTTTGTTACTCTATCTTTATGTGCTGTGTATTTCACTTTCTTAAAATTCAATAACAACATCCCGAAACCAAACAAGCCAAAGCCAGATATCAACTGACTTATATATATCAGATATCCACCCGCAATCATAAACATAGCCGAGAATACAATAATTGCAATAGGCACCTTATTATCGTGCTTTCTTACATATTCCAATGATTTCATAGTTTGCTCCATATTTTTATGTGTATAATCATCCACAAGCCATGCACCATTAAGTTTTATCTGGAACATACAGATTACAAACATGATTCCTGTTATGAAGATAGCTGTTAAGATCTGATACCCAATCATATCTGTAAATCCCATCAACATTTCACTTGTACTATATACGAATACGAACAGCATACTCATAAAAAGTGTAAGTACAGATAATAGCATCAATCTGGTTTTCTTTCGTTTTAATTCAAGTTCATACTCATATGTTCTTGATATCCACGCCTGAATATCTGTATTCACATTGTCGATCGTTTCCAGATAATTCACAGAGTTTTGATTTTCAATGGTCAGCATTAACTGATGCAAGGTACGAATACGTGTATTCTGAAATTCAGCTTCAATGATCTTAAATGCATTTACATATAAATCAGTGTCCTCTGTATTCGTTTTGATATACTCGACAGCTTTTTCAGCATACTCTTTCATATCTCCATGCAACATCGGAAGTACCGTTTCCATAGCATATAAAATCTTCGGCGTTTGTTTAAATACTGGCAATAGATTATTCAAGTATTCCACCACCATTTCAAATTTATCTAAATGGTGCAAATGTCTGAATTGTGCCAGTATGATAAACGGCATAAGAATCAATGTTACGATGATCAATATGACGATGTAGGGAAGTGCCAGTTTGCATACAATAGATACACCTACAACAAACAAGACCGCTAACAACATATGTGCCATGAACGACTTGAACGAATATTTATATCCATAGCTTTCCACTTCTTTTTGCAGTAGCTTAAATGATATCTTATTCTTTCTTTTCTTTTTCTCCATCAACATAACCTCCTTTTCTGATTACTTTAAATATTCCTGAATCATTGGCAGATTTTTGAAAATCGCTTCCATAACAGGTACACAAATGCTGTTTCCTGCTAGTGCTGAAATCTGAATATCTGTCAATCCGTTTTCCACCATACCCCAGTAGTCTTTATCATCGAATCCCATCAGGCGCCAATGTTCAAGCGCTGTAAGCATCCGTAATTCACCATGATAATAAACAGCAATGCGTGGATGTGTCGTTAAAGTAGGGCATACCTTTTTACCTACACGACCTCTACGTGTCTTGCTATTTGGAAATTCAACATTCACTGTGTCAAATTCCTCCACGACCTTATATCCGAGCTTCGTAGCTTCTTTTACACAGAGCTTACCTTCTTTCCAGAAGAACAATGTTTTCTCATTTTCCGATAATGCATTTTTTTCAAAGCTTGTACCATAATCCAGATAATGACGGATATCCTTTTCAAGTGTTCGCGGCTCTGGAAATTTATATTCTCCGTCCAACATACTTACTGTATAAAGCCTGTCTCTAGCCTGAGCAGAACCATATCCAGAAGCTTTAAGAATGGCATATGAAGTAGTGAATCCGAAGGAAGACATCGTGTCACAATAATGGTCAAAATGCTCAATGTGACGGTGTGAAATAAGATTCGGTACATTTTCCCATATCACTACTTTGGGTTTTCTTAAAAGCTCCTTTTGTATGATTTCAAGAGTTCTTTCATAGAGGATCGAACGCCCTGTATTTATGTTATTCAAGCCATTCTTGGAAAAATCTTGGCACGGTGAGCCATGAACAAGAATGTCAACATCCATATTCCACACTCTTATATCTTGCGGTTTATATCCATTGTTAAATATGCTGTTATATGCCTGTACTGCATATGGCAGTATCTCAACATAATCAATAGATTTAATATCCACACCAAGGTTTTCAAGTGCCTTTCGTGGAGCACCAACACCGCCGAATAATTCAAGCATCTTGATCATAAAGCTTTTTCCTTTATTTCATGAATCACTTCCTCTTCTTTATTACGAACAAATCGCTTCATGATTTTTTCTGGAATTTGAAAATCATAACTTCCATAATCATAGAACTTGTAGATTTTATTCCTTTTATCCGTCCGATCAAAGAAACATAACTGGTCGATCTTCCGTTTTATTCCATCATTCGTAATTTTTGCGGATATATGAATACCTACATCAAAAAACGTATAAACATCATTCTCGAACAGTTCAGCATCCACAGTGTTTCCTGCCATCTGTACGACCCGATCGGGAATTTCCATCACATCATCACAGTGTATCGTAGTAATTGCCTTACAACCCGTTGATGCGCCTTCAACAACTGTCAAAATCTCTCGTCCTCTTGATTCCGCAATTAAAAGCCATTTTGTCAACTGTCTCAGTGCATCCCTTATCGCCTGTTCACTTGAATAATCAGAAGTAATCTTCACAGGGTATATATCCTTTTCAGGATATAATATCGGTAGTTTCATTTCCAAGGTATCCTCCACCGTAACAGTGGCTTCATGGTTTGGAATAAACTGAGCGAGCCATTTTTCAAGCTCTGTTTTTCCACTACCTACATCACCAATAATTATAGTAGAGCAATGCGCCCTTATTAGAGCCGGCAGTAATTTCAACAAAAACGAATCCATATAATCACTGCTTATCACTTCTTTGTTGACTATACGGCACACAGATGGTGTTTTCCTGATGGATAACACTGTTTTTCCTGCCACAGAATGATGTACAGCATGAAAACGCAATTCCTCTGTTTCCGCAGATAAATGAGGTTTAGAACGATTGAAGTTTTCATTTACGGAATTAGCGATTTTCATTGTCAAAATGTTTAAAAAATCTTCCGTTAAAACGATTTCTTTCAGTGGATATCTTCCTTTTTTTAAATTATTCACCCATAACTGCCGACCGTTCCACTTGATATCCGTGATATCATCATTCAATATCAACGGAAACAATTCTTTAAACAGGCTTTCTTCTATCTTTAATTCCATAAATTCAACTCCTTATTTTTTTAACCGTGGTAATCAAGGTTTTCCACGATGCCTGTTTTTCTTGTCGTAAATGTTTTTGTTTTTCCGTTCCACATCCTGAAAGACGATTCCACACCGATGTCCAACAGACCTTTTTCATAATCCACACCATACACAGTGATGCGATAATCGGAGTTTGTTGTTTTCAGCATATAGAGGTTGTGTGTAAATTCTGCCACATATTCATCGTTATTCCTGATTGCATAACGCTTGTTGTTAGTTTTGTACTGCTTATCTTCAATCTGTTCCTTTATGACTGTTTGTGTTTGTGTCATAGCAGTAGTAACGATGTTGTTTAGTTCATCCTGCCGTACATTTACTTCCTGAAAAAAACTAAACATCATAACCAGTATGATTATTGACATACCTAGCATAAAACAGCGTATCAATGCTTTCATTAGTACCTCCTCCCATTCAATCATATAAGAAAAGGCAGACACTGTTTTTATGTCTGCCGAACTTCTTATGAATTTTATTTAAAACTGGATACGAAATCTTTATTTACATCCTTGCTGGGATTCAACCCTTTCATATAACTTTCAACTCCTGCCTGATTGATATAATCATATTCGGCAAGAGGGGAAGTGTTTGCTAAGGATGCGTGAAGAATATCAGTATAACCTGTTTTTCTCCACACAGAATCACTCCGAAGTGTTGATAATGGTGTTGTACCATCCATCAGTACATCATCTGATATAAAGCGTGTATATATCTTCGCATCATCCGTATCTGTTTCCAGATCAGCACCACGCTTTACTATGTGTATCTTTGCATCCGCATAGCTTGTAACACCTCGTGAATTAGTCACACCATATGTCACAGTCACATCCTGCAATTTTCCTGTTTCCAGTTTATCAGGTCGTGTTACTGTTTTATCTGGATACTTGATTTTATCCACGAATATCTTATTGCTGATATCTCCATCCTTGACATCCGTTGCTGATGCTCTTTTTATGAGGTCAGCACTTTTGATATCATCATACTGAAAATAATACGTTTCTTTTGCCTTGATTTTGGCAGGCGTAGCAGTATATCTGATTACCACAGTATCAAACTTACCGTTTACCGTTTGCGCTGTATTGATTGAATAAGTGCTACCAACTTTTACACCGTTTTTGTACAGATCATACTTATTCTCAGGCTCATAACCGACAGGTATTTGATTACTGTTTAAGTTCATCATTGATAGCGTACTGTTTGCTGTCAGCTTCTTGGATTCACTTTTTATCGTTTTCCATCCGTTGATTATGTCATACGTGCGGTGTGAAAATGATATATCATAATGTGTAATTTCCCACTTTGCATATAGTGTGAAGCTGCTTGTTACCAATGAATTGAAATTATATGCTGTGGAAAGGGAAGAATTTGTATACCAACCGACAAACCTGTTATTTGTCTTTACAGGATCGGCAGGTCTCCCGACCTTATCACCATATGTTACTGTCCTTGATGGTACTGCTGATCCACCGTTACTGTTAAAGGATATAGTATATGTGTTTATTCTGTATCCTGCGGTAATGGTTCGATTGCTTGTGACATTCGTATATGTTCCTTTCCATCCCGTAAAGGTATAACCTGTACGGCTTGGATTCGATGGAGGACTTGCATTCCCACCATAAGCAACAGACTGAGATTTTAAGACTTTTCCATTCCAATCAGTGAAATTGACTGTGTAATAGTTAAGATCATACTGTGCAGTTATCGTTCTATTGCTTGTAATGTTAGTATAGTCACCGTTCCATCCTTTGAAAGTATGACCTGTAAGTGATGGATTCGATGGGGGAGTGGCATTACCATAACGTTCTACGGATTGCGATTTCAAAAGAGTGCCGTTATAGTCTACAAAATTTATAGTATACTTCGGTAAATATACAGGTATGCGTTTCGCTACATTTACCACCGTGATAGCGCCATCTTTTATATCTCTTAATTCCACTAAGTGTGTTCCTGCCTTTAATGTTACTGTTTTTTCACCACATATTTGTGTTTTATTGGATATATGCTTATCAATCCAACTGGTAAAGGTAGCTACCTTTTTATTATCCACAAATACACCCACAGGAACTTTCTGATAGATATACGAACCCGAAGAACCTTTATGAGTGATATAATATCTAAACCTAAATTTTGTAGTTTGCGAAGAATCGTCATACCCTATACGTTCGTATGTTACAGTTTCAAAAAACTGTCCGTTGTTCCATGAACCAATAGAAGTATATCCGACAACTATTTCATTTGAACTTTTAGGTTTAAAATCGTTCCAAGATAAACCCGCACCATAAATTTTAGAGATGTTCAATGGTATTATAACCATTAAGCAAGTCATTAAACACAACATTGTTTTTTTAAGTTTTTTCATTCATTTATAGCACCTAACTTTCCAAAAGAAAAGGCATGTCGAGCATTGCCTTTATCATTACTATTTAAAAAATGAAACTGTCCAAGGACAATCAGGCTGTCCAGCATTAGAATAACCGCCTGCATATGGTTGCCCTATATCCATATAATACTCGAACCAAGGACTGCCCTCTGTAGTGACTTGTTCATTCGCCCAGTTATAGGCTTCCGCTTCCGTTGCAAACACCCTACCACTATTTCCTAATAATGCACTTGGAAAATTATCTACAGTCAGTTTCGGCAATGCAGGCTCAGGCGTAGGCTCTGGCTTTGGTTCTGGTTTCGGTGTTGGCTTTGGTGCAGGAACAGGTTTGGTAGTCTGTCCTGTATTGCCTGTGTTACCAGAATTTGAAGAATTATTTCCTGAGGATGAAGAACCAGAGCTTAAAGAATTACCTTTATTCGTACTTACTGTACCTTTGTTAGAAGAATTACCAGCATTGGATGAATTCGTCTTTTTTGAAGAACTCTTTTCATTCGTTGATGTTGAGGTGTTTTTTTCACCATCCTCTTTATTATTCTTCTTTGTAGACTTTTCATTTTTCTTGGATGTATCTTCCTTTTTGGAATTCTTTTTATCTGTCTGTTTCTCGTCCTCTTTCTTTGCTTCATTTTTCTTAGTGGAGGTATCTTTTTTGCTATCCTCCGCTTTTTTTGTCGTATCTGTCTGTTTCACAGTGCTGTCAACCGTTTTACCGATCGTAGCAAGCTGATACCCGCCGAATGTTACAGCACCAATGAGAGCCACGGCAATTACGCCGAGAATAGTTTTGTTTTTCTTATCCATAGATAAGACTGTAGTTTTCACATTGGAAAACATTTCATTTAATTTTTTCATGTCTTTCCCTCCACTAATGTAATTAAATCACATTATGATTATATCATATCATCATGTCTGTATCACAGATTTTTCACTTATTCAGCAACATTTTGTATTATTTCTTAACTTCAGGCTTTGCTGTTCCTGTGTTCTGCGTTGCATTTACTTTGTATACTGCATCAGCTAAACCAGTTACGTTTAATTGCGTACTGATATACTGTCCACTTCCTGATGCTTTCGGTTTGATAGTGATATCCAAGTTTGAAAATTCCACCTTGTCAAACTGCTCAATGTCTTTCGGAATCGGCTCATTACCTCTCATTTCAATTTCAATCGGGACATTTGCACCAGAAAGCAACACTTTGATGAACGTTTTTTCAATATTATTCACTGTACGCATTTCCATATCCAGATACGCGATAGGTACGTGGAAATGTTCCGCAAACGTTGTATTTTTAACAACGATTTCTTTTAAAACTGTAGCCATAACATAGCCCTCCTTGATTTTTAAGTCTAAAGAAAAGGATCGTTCGACCCCTTTATGTGTTTGAATTTCTGCATTGATCATACGTTCCTCACTTTGTCGGTACTTGTATCATCACAGAGTGTTGCTTTGTGGCGGGTGTCTGCCACTTCCATTTAAGATCATTTTGTTACCTCCTTAATCAGAATCATAGCAATTGCAATGACTACATAAATCTTTTTCTGGATGATCAGCCTTAAGCAAAACAAATTCCTCCTCTCGGCTGATTCTTGACGAATTTACAGCCAAAGCTAAAATTATTTTATATATCCAGTATAAACAAAGCCATGGTACTAAAAATATGATAATATATTTCATAATTGATCACTCCGTATCAACTTCAAGAGGTATAATGCTTTCAGGTTTAAATATGATTTTATATTTATACTTGTTTTCCTCTTTCCATTCCATCTGTTCTACGATGTAACTTGTGTTGTCAGACAATCCAAAATAATGCACTTTGTATTTATCTTCACCAGTTTTACAGGTCAATTCCAAACGTGCAGCTTCATTATTTGTTTCTACTGAGCAGTTTCCCTCTGCTTCAAATAAATACTCGCCTGTGATATTGTTCATAAAAACAATCCTCCGCAATACTTTGAATCGTTCCGCATCTTTCTTTATATTCTGAGTGACTACTTCCGAATCACTACATCCGCTAAGGATACAAATACCTAATATGATAAGAAACATAGTATAAACCCTTTTCATTTTTTTCTTTTCCTCCTATTGAATAAGATATTAAAAATTTTGTGGACTTACATAAAGGCGATGGGGGAGGGAAATACCTTTAATGCCACTACACAACCTCCTATTGTGTTCTTTTACACTTCTCTATCTGTATTAAGCGAATCATATACAGCACATTGAAATGCATAATTAGTAATGCTCATAAAATCTTTATCTGTTAAACCATCTACAATGAAAACCAGATGATTATCTTTGTCATATAACTCTATGATTCGATTGTATCCCTCAATGTACTTTTGTTTTCCTGTAATGACTTGTACATCATGGCTTTCATTGAGGATGTAAGGTTCTCCTTTAATCGCTACACTGTAAGACATAAAGTTATTGCTTATAAATTCCCACATCATGAATGAAATGCTTTTGAAAGGTTTTTGAATCGTGAAGCACAATTCATCATTTGAATAAAAGTCATACGTGATAGTGATGTTAGAGAAATCGACCGTAGCACTTATATGGTCGATTGTTAATTTATAGATGTTTGTAATACTCATTTTTCTACCTCCTGTTCCTGCAAAAGATTGTTTAACAAATCAGCACAGCACTGTAACATGAATCTTCCGACTTCCATATCATCCTTTAACTGCTTTGCCTTTTTTTGGTTTGTAACAGTTGCATTAAACATGCTATATTCAAAATCATAAATGCCATTTTTTTCCTCCAGATAAGCAAACATATAATCCTTCCTATATAAATGATTATTTTCCATAATGTAAATTGCATAAGTTATTCGTAACAATCCAATAGAGAAGAAAGTATCAAGATTCCATATGTCATTAGTACATACATTTTTTTCAAAATATGATTTACACTGAATCAATACAGAACCTACAAGTTGCTGTAAATCTACTTCCTTCCGTGTTTTTAAATAATTATCCAAATTATTTTTAGCAGGTTTAAAATCTAAGAATCGCTGTTTCGTTGTTTCTAAACAGAAGTTTTCTTTTAATTCCTCAAAAGAAATCACTTTTTGCTTTGCCATTTTGTTTTCCTCCACTCATTTTTATGTTTTGCTTGAATAGTTAAATTTCCGCTCCATCTTAATTATTCAAACAAAAAAAAGTACCCGACTATTTTTTTCTAGCCGAGTACCTTATTAAGATTTTATATTTCTTCTTTTTTTTTAAAACTGTTCGACCGTACTATTCATTTCATCATTAAGTCTGTATACATTTCAGGACTTAACAATATACATTGCCAGTATCCGATACAGTACAAGCCCCGTTTCCCACCATAGGAACGTTCCATCTCTTGCGAGGTAGGAAGCTGATTACTCTTTTCATACTAATTGTCAAAGATCGTTTAATTCCTGTAATAAGGGACAAACGATTTTTGACAATCAACTCTCATTTTTTTTATATCTTGGCGAACTCTTAATTTTAGAGCTGCACCCTCATAATAAATGAAAAACGAGCCTTGAATTGCTGGTCGCATCTTCAAAGCTCGCTTCTTATATTAAGTAACTTATGGCATCATAAACACCACAGTACGACAACTCAATATTGGAGCGGGTGATGAGAATCGAACTCACGTAGTCAGCTTGGAAGGCTGAAGTTCTACCATTGAACTACACCCGCATCTCTTGATTGCTCTAATAATATACACTATTTTTTTAGTTTATGCAACACTTTTTTTAATTTTTTTCGTTTTTTTTACCGATAGGCTCCTATTCCTCTGTGAGAGCCTGTAAAAATACAAGAGATATCTTGGGGATTGATTTGTTATAGCCTGATACTCACTCACGTTATGGTTTTATGAGTTTCTCCAAATGTCAATGGTGAATATTGACCAAGGCATTACTTTTACCGGAAGAAAACCTCGTTACGATAGCTCTGATATACGCATATCCCTTTCAAATCTGTAAAAGCTGTTTATCTTGCTGTTTCCATCGTTTATACTGCAAGAGATTTGGATATCAACCACGGCCTGATAAAAACACCTTCTCATACACTTTTATGCAGCATATGAGAAGGTGTTTGGTTAATTTTTAGGCACCAGAGAAATTACACGGTCTGCCAAAACACTGAATGGCATTGTCTGCAGCCAGATTTTGCCGGGACCGCTTAACGTCGCAAGGAACATCCCTTCACCACTGAAAAACTTGTTTTTCAATCCCTTTACCGTTGTGATATCAAAGTGTACAGATTCCTCGAATCCGGCGATATACCCCTGATCCACCTGCAAGGTTTCACCGGGAGCCAGTGTTTTTTCGATGATATCTCCATCTATCTCAAGGAAGGCTGTACCGTTTCCTGTCAGCTTCTGTAAGACAAAGCCCTCACCGCCGAAAAATCCGGTACCCAGCTTTTTGCGGAAATGTGCCTGTAGATTCACACCGTCCTCTGCAGCAAGAAAGGCGTTTTTCTGAACAATGAGCGTCTTTCCATCATGCAGGGTAACCGGCAGAATCTTACCTGGAAAGCTGGAGCCGAAGGCGATTTCCGCATGGTCGTGACTGCTGGTATACGTGGTTAGAAAAATAGACTCGCCGGACATGGCACGTCCCAGTCCCTTCAGCAGCCCTCCACGGGTATTGGAATCCATAGAGAACCCTTCTTCCATCCAGCACATTCCACCGGATTCAGTAAACATTTTTTCCCCGCGATCCAGCTTGCAGACAACGGCCGGCAGCTGTCCGCCGATAATTTCATATTTCATTGAATCTCCTCCTGTCGTATGATATCTTTATTCTATCATAATTGGAAAATATTTACCTTTTCTATTATACAAAAGTGCGATAAAATTAGAGCAGAAAGTGAGGACATACGATGATACGTGTAGGAATTATGGGTCTGGGGCAGATTGCGCATCGAGTAGCTAAGGGAATCTGCTATGCAGAAAACGCAGAGCTGTATGCGGTTGGCTCACGCTCCTTAGAAAAAGCAGGGGAATTTCAGAGACTATATGGAGCTCAGAAAATTTATGACAGCTATGAAAGACTCCTGCAGGATCCGCAGGTGGAGATGGTATATATATGCACACCAAATCATTTGCATTTCGAGCATATTCAAAACGCTTTGCGCCATGGAAAGCATGTTTTATGTGAAAAGCCGCTGGTGGCGAATGCTGAGCAGCTAAAGGAGTGCTTTGAGCTGGCACGCAGCAGCAATCTGTTTCTGATGGAAGCAGAAAAGACATTATTTACGCCGCTGAACAGAAAACTCAAGCAGCTGGTGAAGGAAGGAGTGATTGGACAGCTGCGGTATGTGGAGGGCAGCTATTCCTATCCAATCGATCTTTCAGAAATGGAGGAGGATCACTGGTGCTTCTCTAAAGAAGCAGGCGGCAGCGTCTATGATGTCGGTGTGTATCCGATCTGTTATGCGAACTGGTTTTCCGATGGATGTATCTCTGACATTCAGGCGGTCAAGGATTGTGCAGCAGGGGGCTATGATATGTTCACACAGGCATTGCTCACCTACGATAACGGCGTAATTGCCAGTGTGCGCAGCGGCTGGAAGCAGTGGATGGATAACCGCGGAGTGTTGTATGGCAGTAAGGGAAGCATTGAGACAGAAAACTTCTGGAAGAATACCCGAGCGATTCTAAAAAGGGATGGTATCTGTACCCCCATCGAGGTTGACATGAAATCCGACTTTACCGGAGAGGTGGAGCATGCGGCGGCATGCATACAGCAGGGGCTGCTGGAGAGCCCGATTCTGGGAGAGCGGCAGAGCATGGAAATTATGAAAGTTCTGGAATATGTGAAATCTCTTTAAAATTTCTGAAAGTTTTTCATTACGGATTGAATAATTTTCATAAAAATAGTAAAATAATACGCAGTGAAAGGTGAGGTAATTGTAATGAAAATTGAATCGAAATGTCTGCATGCAGGCTATGAACCGAAAAACGGAGAACCTCGTGTTCTGCCGATTTACCAGAGTACGACCTATAAATATGACTCTACAGACTTTGTCGGACAGCTGTTTGATCTGACAGCGGAGGGACACATGTATTCCCGTATCTCCAATCCGACGGTGGATGCGGTAGAGAAAAAAATCGCAGCACTGGAGGGTGGTGTCGGAGCACTTTGTACAACATCCGGACAGTCCGCAACCTTCCTTGCTTTAATGAATGTGCTGGAAAGCGGAGACCATCTGGTTGCTTCCTCTACCATTTACGGAGGTTCAGTCAATCTGTTGTCTATCACCTTCCGAAAATTCGGCATCGAAGTGTCCTATGTGGATCCGGATGCGGCTGCAGAGGAAATCGAAAAGCTGATTCGCCCGAATACGAAAGCGGTATTTGGAGAGATTATGGCAAACCCTGCCATGAATGTACTGGATATTGAGAAATTTGCCAGTGTCGCACATGCACATGATATTCCGCTGTTTGTCGATAATACCTTTGCGACGCCTGTCCTGTGTCAGCCGTTTCGTTTCGGTGCGGACATCGTCATTCACAGCACAACAAAATATATGGATGGACATGCCCTGCAGATTGGCGGTGTTATCGTTGACGGGGGAACCTTCAACTGGGCAAACGGCAAATTCCCGGGTCTGAGCACACCGGATGCCTCCTATCATGGTATCGTGTATACGGATACCTTCAAGGAAGCAGCTTATATCACCAAGGCCAGAGTTCAGCTGATGCGTGATCTGGGCTGTTATCCGGCTGCGCATTCTGCATTCCTGTTGAATCTGGGGCTGGAAACGCTGGCAGTCCGTATGGAACGTCATTGTGCGAATGCACAAAGAACGGCTGAATTTCTGGAATCACAGGACGCGGTGGAATTTGTAAACTATCCGGGTCTCAAGCAGAATAAATATCACGCCCTGGCACAGAAATATCTGCCGAAGGGATGCTGTGGCGTTATTTCCTTCTCCATCAAGGGAGGAAGAGAGCGCGCAGCTGCTTTCATCGATCATTTGAAGATGGTATCTCTGGAAGTCCATGTTGCGGATATTCGCACCTGTATTCTGCATCCGGCAAGCTCAACACACCGGCAGCTTACGGATGAACAGCTGGTAAACTGCGGTATCACACCGGGATTGATTCGACTGTCCTGCGGGATAGAGCATATTGATGATATCCTGGAAGATTTAACACAGGCGTTCGCACAGATATAGGAGATGAAACAGCATGCCGATCAATATACCGAATGGCCTGCCAGCCAAGCAGATTCTGGAAAGTGAAAAAATCTTTGCACTGGAAGAGGATGTAGCTAGAAAGCAGGATATCCGCCCGCTGAGAATTGTTATCCTCAATCTGATGCCAAAAAAAATTGAAACGGAAACACAGATTCTGCGTCTGATATCCAAATCCCCATTACAGGTGGATATCGATTTTATGATGGTCAGCAATCATGTTTCCAAAAACACGAGTGCTGATCATCTGTTGAAGTTCTATGATGATTTTTCGACGCTGAAAAAGAACCGTTATGACTGTTTGATTATAACCGGTGCACCGGTGGAGCATCTGGAATTTGAGGATGTCGATTACTGGGACGAGCTTTGTGAAATCATGGAATGGAGCAAAACTCATGTGTACTCCACGCTGCATATCTGCTGGGGTGCACAGGCAGGATTGTATTATCATTATCATATTCAGAAGCATTTGATGAAGCAGAAGGTATTTGGTATTTATCCGCAAACGTTATGTGATGAATACAATTTTCTGACAAATGGCTTTGATGAAATACATTACACGCCGCATTCCCGCCATACTGCCATTGATGAACATGCACTGGCTAAGCAGGAAGCCCTTGAAATTTTATCCCGCTCGGATGTAACCGGCAGCAATATTGTTGCGACCGGAGATTTCCGGGAAATTTATATCCTGGGGCATCTGGAATATGGCAAGGAAACACTGGCGCAGGAATATTTCCGCGATCTTTCGCAGGGTAAGGAAATTCAGCTTCCCTTTAATTATTTCCCTGAGGATGATCCACAGCAGGAGCCTGTTTTAACATGGCGTTCTCATGCAAATCTGTTGTATCGCAACTGGCTGAATTACGTATATCAGATGACACCGTATGACCTGCAGGAATTAAGTGCTTATAAACAAGAACATAACGTGGCTGCAGCGTCTGTATGAATAGAAATAATATCCTGATATGATACAGGGTATACATGCCATGGAGATCCAGTGCCTTGTGTGTTGTAACAGGCTTAAGGTGCAGGCCGTTTTCACAGAGAACTGCGTTTCTTGAAAAATACAGGAAGTCAATGAACGATGAGTTTAAACAGCCTGTTAATCGAAACATCTATCTGCAGTCACCGAGCGAATGGGTAGAAACCAAGCTTTGATTGGATGATTTCTATCCTTTTTTTATTTCTCAGATACTCGTTATGAGATCGCAGCATTGACAAATCAGACCCTATAGACAGCATAGCAAGCAAGGGATGTGCCCCAGTTATTTTGATGATTTGCAGCTTTCATTGTTCAGATAGGATGGCTTGCAAAGGAAACAATAGCTTTCCCTGAACTGTATCCTGCATTTTGAAACACCATTGTAAGTGTCGGACAGCTTTTTGTAAGATATTTTTGCCTGCTCTGTTTCCTTTTTCTTCCTCTGCGTTTATAATATAGGTATTATAAGATGCTGGTTAAAGGAGGAGTTTGAAGTATGGAATACAGAGAGCTGAATGAGGAGTATCAGCCATCCCTGCTGGGATTTGGATGTATGCGTTTCCCGCTGGATGCACAGGGGAAGATTGATGAGGCGGAAGCTGAACGGATGCTGGATACCGCAATCGCACATGGTGTGAAGTATATCGATACAGCGTTTCCGTATCATCATGGAGATAGTGAACCGTTTGTAGGCCGTGTGCTGAAAAAATACGATAGAAGCAGCTACTATCTGACAACAAAGCTGCCGCTTTGGGATTTGAACACGCTGGAGGATGCGAAAGCGATGTTTGAAAATCAGCTGAAGCGCCTTGATGTAACGTATGTGGATTTTTATCTGCTCCATGCGGTAGATAAGGCGAAATGGGAAAAAGCAAAGCAGCTGGGCATTCTTGCATATTGTGAAGAATTAAAAGCGCAGGGAAAAATACGGAATTTCGGCTTTTCCTTTCATGATGAATACGACGTATTTGAAGAGATACTGACTTATCGCAAATGGGATTTTTGCCAGATACAGTATAATTATGTGGATACACAAGAGCAGGCCGGAGATCGCGGCTATGCCCTGGCTGAGAAACTGGGAATTCCGATGGTCATCATGGAGCCGGTGAAGGGCGGCTCGCTTTCCAAGCTGCCACAGGATCTTGCTTCACGCTTAAAGGAGGCTGCACCCAATAGCAGCATCTCCTCCTGGGCGCTTCGCTGGGTAGCCAGTAAGCCAAATGTTAAGGTGGTACTCAGTGGCATGTCCACCATGGAGCAGGTGCTCGATAACCTGTCAACCTTTGAAGATTTTAAACCGCTGAGCGTAGCGGAGCAGGGGTTGATTAAGGAAATCGCAGAAGAAATCAAGGCGAGAACGATGAACGGCTGTACAGGCTGTGCGTACTGTATGCCGTGTCCATTTGGTCTGGATATTCCAAAGAATTTCCGCATCTGGAATGAGCATGCAAAATATGGAAATACGGAAGTGGCAAGAAAACGTTATTTTGAAGAAATGAAGGAGGAAGAAAGAAGCAGCCAGTGTAAGAAATGCGGGAAATGTGAAGCACTGTGTCCACAGCATATCGCTATACGTGAGGATCTGGCACATATGAGCAGCGATATGGAGCTTCTTAAGAGCAAAGCTGGGTAAGCATGAAAAGCAACTCATAAATACAGACAGGAGTGTTCGCGTGATATCATGGCGGCATTCCTTTTTTAGTGAACCTTTCTAAGCAGTCTTCCATTTACATTGCAGAAATTACAGCTATGTGGCACTGACAGCAAGCTGAGCAAAAGAGCCGCTTATGCTGTCAGCTTTTATTGCGTATGTGCTGGGGTACCTCTATCATTTTTTTAAGTATTTGCACAGTCTCCTGTAAGCAGCATACCTGAGAAACTCCACTTTTTGACGCTGCTGCTTCTGCCTGCTTACGGAAAGGGAGATGGTGGTTGTAGGCATTTGTGGAGGCGCATTTGCCCGTAGGTTGATAGTATAGGTGCAGGAGGGTAGAAATGAACTGTTTAAAAGATGCTGTTCTCAACGAAGAGGTTTTTGTGGTAGATATCGAGCATACAGCTTTGATGAAACGCAGGCTGATGGATCTTGGGTTCGTACCGGGCACTGGAGTGACACCGGTTTTGGAAAGTCCCAGCAGGGATATGCGTGCCTATCTGATCAAGGGCTGTAAAATCGCTTTACGCAGTGAAGACAGTGAGCGGATTCTGATAAAAGGGAAGGAGGCTGCATATGCTGTTTGAAAAGCTCGTTCAGGCGAACGACAATATCAATGAAATGTACTTGAAGCAGCGCAAGGGATATACCATTGCTTTGCTTGGAAATCCCAATGTTGGTAAAAGCACGGTATTCAATGAGCTTACCGGCATGAATCAGCATACCGGTAACTGGCCGGGGAAAACGGTGGAGCTTGCGAAAGGACACTATACACATAGGTATCGCCAGAATCAGATGATAGATCTTCCTGGAACCTACTCCCTGCTTGCACACTCCAGTGAGGAGGAGGTTACACGAAATTATGTGTGCTTTGAGCCATGCGATGTGTGCCTGGTTATCTGTGATGCCACTGTTCTTGAACGTAACCTGAACCTGGTTCTGCAAACGATGGAAATCACAGATCATGTCGTACTTGTTTTAAATCTTATGGATGAAGCCAAAAAGAAGAACATTACGATTGATACGGAAAAGCTTGCCAAGCTTTTGAAGGTTCGTGTCGTAGAAATGAGCGCACGCAATCATGAGGGCTTTGAGGATGTCAAGGAAGCCATTGAAGAGGTGGGAAACCGTGTAAGTGATACGCAAGGGGCTGCAGTCCGTTATGCCAAAGATCTGGAGCAGGCCATTGCTGCGGTAGCTGATGTTATGAAAACACGGCGGCTCAATACACGCTTCACGGCCTTGAAGCTGCTGGATCCGGAGGTTGACAGCACGCTGTTTTATGAGGATATCGAAAACCAGGAGGAAACAAGGGCAGAGGTGGAAAAACAGATTGCTCGCTTAAAGGATAAGGATTTGTATGAACGCTTTGAAGATATCGTAGTACACGCCCTGCATGAAAGAGCAAGGGAAATCAGTGAAGAATGTATTATATTTAACAATGCATCCTACCAGAACCGGGATATGCGTATTGATCATGTTGTTACCAGCAAAGGCTGGGGACTGGTATGGATGGTCGTATTGTTATCTGTAATATTTTGGATTACCATTTCCGGAGCCAATGTTCCAAGCGAAATGCTTTCAGGAATGTTTGAGGATCTGCAGGTATGGCTGCATCAGCTATTTGCCTCCTGGAGTATGAATCCATATATCACCAGCTTTATTGTGGATGGAGTCGTGAAAACCTGCGGCTGGGTAATTTCCGTTATGCTGCCGCCGATGGCAATCTTCTTTCCGATGTTCACACTGCTGGAGGACTTTGGTTATCTGCCGCGAATCGCTTTTAATCTGGACGGCTTCTTTCAAAAGGCCTGCACCTGCGGGAAACAGGCGCTGACGATGTGTATGGGATTTGGCTGCAATGCCGTCGGGGTCAGTGGAGCCCGTATTATCGACAGTCCGCGGGAGCGTCTGATTGCAATTATCACCAATACCTTTGTACCCTGCAATGGCCGCTTTCCTACGCTGATCAGTATTATTACGATGTTCTTTGCAGGGGTGGTGGCGGCACCGTGGAATGGTCTTATGTCAACACTGCTGTTGACGGGCGTTATTGTATTTGGTGTCATCCTGACCTTTCTCACCTCACGCTTTTTGTCGAAAACGCTGCTGAAGGGAGTGCCGTCAAGCTTTACACTGGAGCTTCCTCCGTATCGGCGACCGCAGTTTGGCAAGGTGATCGTGCGTTCCATCTTTGACCGTACGCTGTTCGTGCTGGGCAGGGCAGTGAGTGTTGCCATACCTGCCGGAGCAATTATCTGGCTGCTGGCCAATATTCAGGTTCAGGATGCAAGCCTGCTGCAGCATATATCGCTGTTTCTGGATCCCTTTGCTCATCTGATGGGGCTGGACGGTGTCATTCTGCTGGCCTTCCTTCTGGGCTTCCCGGCAAATGAAATCGTTGTACCGATCATGATCATGGCGTATCTGGCAAATGGATCGATGACGGATATCGGTGATCTTGCCGTATTAAAGGAGCTGTTCGTCAACAACGGCTGGACATGGGTAACCGCCATCTGCACCCTAATGTTCTCTCTGGTACACTTTCCATGTGCTACTACACTGCTCACCATACGCAAGGAAACACAAAGCTGGAAATGGACTGCCGTCAGCTTTCTGTTGCCAACCGTACTTGGTATCCTGCTGTGTATGGGAATCAATCTGCTTGCGCATATCTTTCTGCTGGTATAACTATGTCTGCCGATCCTTGATGATTTGTAAAGGGAGCGCATGTATGTTATAGAAAGATAAATTCAAATAAACGGGTACAAAAAAAGAGGAGCCGTGTGTGAGTTCCTCTTTTCTTATATATTATGGGCGCTTTACGATAACAGCGGTACCCTGTCCACCACCGATGCACAGAGATGCAAGACCAGATTTCGCATCACGCTTGATCATTTCGTGAATCAGTGTAACCAGAATACGGTTTCCGGACGCACCAACCGGGTGACCCAGAGCGATTGCTCCACCGTTTACATTCGTTTTTTCCAGGAATGCTTCACGATCGATTCCGTGCTCTTCCACCAGCTCGTGTACAACACCTAAAGACTGAGCGGCAAATGCTTCATTCAGCTCTACCAGTTCAACCTCATCCAGCTTCATGTCTGCATATTTCAATGCATTGCGGATTGCCGGAGTAGGTCCCAGACCCATTGTTAACGGATCCACACCACCCTGACCGATGCCGACTACCTCGCACAGCGGAGTCAGGTTGTATTTTTCGACAGCTTCTTCACTTGCCAGCAGAACGAAGGAAGCACCATCGTTGATGCCGGATGCGTTGGCAGCCGTTACACTACCGTCCTTAACGAATGCCGGACGCAGCTTTGCCATCTTTTCAGGAGTGGATTTGCGGTTTGGATGCTCGTCTGTATCAAATACGATTGTTTCTTTTCTCAGCTTCACTTCAACAGGAACGATTTCGTCCTTGAAACGTCCGGAATCAACAGCAGCGATAGCCTTCTGCTGAGAAGCATAACCGAATGCATCCTGCATTTCACGTGTGATATTGTATTTCTTGGCAATGTTCTCTGCCGTAACACCCATGTGGATACCGTTCATAGCATCTGTCAGGGCATCGTAGATCATATGGTCTACACACTTGAAATCTCCCATTTTGTTTCCTGTACGTGTATTTGCAGGAATCAGGTAAGGAGCACCGGACATGGATTCCACACCACCGGCAACGACAATGTCATTAAATCCTGTCTGAATGGACATAACACCCTCCATAACGGTACGAAGTCCGGAACCACATACCATGTTCACGGAGTGTGAGCATACACTTTCCGGAATTCCTGCAGCAAGGGCAACCTGACGTCCGATGTTCTGTCCCAGACCAGCGCTCAGCACGTTCCCGCACAGCAGCTCGTCTACCTGCTCAGGAGCAACCTTTCCATCTTCCAGCAGTGCCTTTACTACTGTAGCCCCTAAATCAACTGGTTTTACGGTAGTTAAAGATCCTAAGAAACTACCGATTGCACTACGTTTAGCGCTAACAACATAAGTTTTTCTCATTTTTCTCTACCTGTCTTTCTTTCAATGTAACGTGTCGCATACGACACTCAATACATCAACATAGTAACGAAAATTCATGCATTTGTCAATAACTTGTGAAAAAATTCATAAGTGAATGCATCTGTCGGATTTCTCTTTTTACGATTTTGAAACACAAAAGCAGGAAAAACAAGCCCTTGTGAGCTTGTTCTTTTGTTTATACGCGTTTGATGATGACTGCAGCACCCTGTCCGCCGCCGATGCACAGGGAAGCCAGTCCGATTTTCAAATCGCGCTTCTGCATTTCGTGAAGCAGACTCACCAGAATTCGGTTTCCGGATGCACCGACCGGATGTCCCAGTGCGATTGCTCCGCCATTGACGTTGGTTTTTTCCATAAAGGCGTTACGATCCATGCCGGTTGCTTCCTCCAGTTCATGAATGACCCCCAGAGACTGTGCAGCAAACGCTTCATTCAGCTCTACGAGCTCCATGTCCTCGATGCACAGGTCAGCATACTTCAGCGCATGCAGAATCGCAGGCGTAGGACCAAGACCCATGACGCGTGGATCTACACCGCCCTGACCGATGCCGATGACTTCCGCAAGCGGTGTCAGATTATATTTCTTAACGGCATCCTCACTGGCGATGATTGTAAAGCTGGCACCGTCATTGATACCGGAAGCATTTCCGGCAGTAACGGTACCGTCCTTTGTGAAAGCGGGACGCAGCTTTGCCAGCTTTTCCGGCGTGGAGGCACGGTTCGGGTGCTCATCGGTGTCAAATACCGTCACACTGCCCTTACGGCCGGGTACTTCTACCGGCACGATTTCATCCTGAAAGCGCCCGGAATCGATGGCAGCGATTGCCTTCTGCTGGGATGCATAGGCAAAGGCGTCCTGATCCTCACGGGAAATGGAATACTTTTTCGCTATATTATCTGCGGTAACACCCATGTGTATCCCATACATACCATCTGTTAATCCATCATGCAGCATGGAATCCACCATCTTCATGTCACCCATCTTCACACCGTTTCGCACCTTACTAGGCACCAGATACGGTGCATTGGTCATAGATTCCACACCACCGGCTACAAAGATATCGCCGAATCCGCACTGGATGCGCATGGTGGCTTCCATAACCGCCTTTAATCCGGAACCGCACAGCATATTCAGGGACTGTGCACATACCTCAACAGGGACACCGGCCTTGATGCTGACCTGACGTCCGATGTTTTGACCAAGACCTGCCGCAATCACGTTTCCGACAATCACCTCGTCGATATTGGCAGGATCAATGCCTGCCTCCTCGATGGTTCTGCTTAAAACAGCAGCTCCCAGATCTACCAGGGGCATGTTGGTAAGCCCGCCCATGAAGCTTCCGATAGCGCTTCGCTTTGCTGCTACGACATATGCTTTTCTCATGTAATAACCTCCGCTTTCTATATTGGTCTTCCTTGGGGAAGGGGAAGAGGACCCTTTGTCAAGGCTATGGTAACGGAAGAAAAAACGTTTGTCAAGAAACTTGTTAATAAATTAACAAATGAGAATGTAGGAATATATTCTGAACAAATGTCAACTTGTTAATTTTGTAACAAAAACTTGTTAAAACTTTAACAAATATATTGACGTGAACAAAAAAGAGGTCTAAAATGTAGATGGATTATGTATTCTCGACAACGCGATGAATACGCTGCTTATACTATATTTTTATAGGCGCATGCAAGCAATCCTAAGTTCAAGTAAATCAAGGAGAGGAGAACACTTATGGACTTCATGTTAACAGAACAACAACAGATGATGAAGAAACTTTTCGCTGAGTTTGCTGAAAAAGAAGTAAAACCTCTTGCAGCAGAAGTAGACGAAGATGAACGTTTCCCTAGAGAAAACGTCGAAAAAATGAAAGCCTGCAAAATGATGGGGATTCCGTTCAGCAGAGAATACGGCGGAGCAGGTGCTGACTACCTGAGCTATATTCTGGCAGTCGAGGAGCTGAGCAAGAAATGCGGTACAACAGGTGTTGTATTGTCTGCTCACACATCTCTTGGAACATGGCCAATCGAACACTTCGGAACAGAAGAACAGAAAAACAAATATCTGCCTGACTTATGTACAGGCAAGAAGCTGGCTGCATTCGGCTTAACAGAGCCAAATGCCGGTACAGATGCTGCCGGACAGCAGACAACGGCTGTAAAAGACGGTGACGATTACATCCTGAACGGTACAAAAATCTTCATTACCAACGCTGGGGAAGCAGATGTTTATGTAATCTTTGCAATGACTGACAAGACAAAGGGAACTCATGGTATCTCTGCATTTATCGTAGAGAAGGGAATGCCTGGATTCACTGTTGGTCAGCATGAAAAGAAGCTGGGTATCCGCGGTAGTGCAACCAGTGAGCTGATCTTCAACAACGTGCGTTTAAGCAAGGACCACCTGCTCGGACAGGAAGGCAAAGGCTTCAAGATTGCCATGATGACACTGGATGGCGGACGTATCGGTATCGCTGCGCAGGCACTTGGTATTGCACAGGGTGCAATTGATGAAACCGTTCCTTATGTAAAAGCTCGTAAGCAGTTCGGACGTTCCATTGCAAAATTCCAGAACACACAGTTCCAGCTGGCTGATATGCAGGTGAAAACAGATGCAGCCAGATGGCTGGTATACGATGCAGCAATGAAGAAAGAAAAAGGTCTTCCTTACTCTGTCGAAGCTGCTAAGGCGAAACTGTTCGCAGCAGAGGTTGCAATGGAAGTTACAACCAAGGCAATTCAGCTGATGGGTGGATACGGTTATACTCGTGACTATCCGGTTGAAAGAATGTTCCGTGATGCGAAGATCACTGAAATCTATGAGGGTACTTCTGAAGTACAGCGCATGGTTATCAGTGGCGCAATGCTGAAGTAATACAGAGAGAAAAGAAAGGATACGAAGATTATGAAAATTATCGTTCTTGTAAAACAGGTACCGGATTCTACTGAAATCCGTGTTGACAAAGTTACTGGTACATTGATTCGTGCCGGAGTTCCTAGTATCATCAATCCAGATGATCTGGCTGGTGTGGAAGCTGCACTGCAGCTGAAAGAAAAATACGGGGCAACTGTTACTATCATTTCCATGGGACCTCCTCAGGCTACGGGAATGCTGAAAGAATTATACGCTCGTGGAGTTGACGAATGTATCCTGATCACAGACCGCAAATTTGCTGGTGCTGATACATGTGCAACTTCCAGCACACTGGCTGCTGCATTGAACAAAACAGGCTACGACCTGATCATTGCAGGACGTCAGGCTATCGATGGGGATACTGCACAGGTTGGTCCGCAGACTGCTGAACGTCTGGGAATCCCTCAGGTTACCTACGTAGACGACATTATTGAACTTAGCGATACTGCTGTTACTGTTAGAAAATCACTGGAAGACAGTGAAGAGATCATTGAGGCGAAGCTGCCTTGTGTTCTGACAACCTTAAGTGGAATGAACGAGCCACGTTACATGAACTGTAACGATATCGTTGACTCCTTCTCTAAAGAAGTGAACGTTATGACATTTGATGATCTGGGAATCGATGAGAGCATCGTTGGTCTTGCAGGTTCTCCGACTAAGGTTCACGCTACATTCACCAAAGAAGTATCTGCTGAAACAGAAACATTCGATCTGCCAGCTGCAGAAGCTGCCAAACTGATTGCAAAGACACTGAAAGACAAGCAGATTATTACGAAATAGGAGGAGAAGGAACAATGGCTAAATTTGAAGGATATAAAGACATTTACGTATTCGTAGAACAGAAAAACGGCGAAGTTGCCAACGTTGGATACGAACTGATTTCCGAAGCTAGAAAACTGGTTGCATCCATTCCTCAGATGAACTTCCAGGTTGTCGGTGTACTGCTTGGACACAACATCAAAGACAAGGCGAATGACGTAATTGCACATGGTGCCGACAAGGTAATCGTTGTGGATGACGCGCTGCTGGAAGGATATTCCACACAGTTCTATGCGGATGCCCTGACACAGGTCATCAACAGCTTCAAGCCGGACAGCTTCCTGACAGGAGCTACGGTACTTGGTCGTGACCTTGCACCACGTGTTGCTGCACGTTTGAATGCCGGTCTGACTGCAGATGCTACCAAAATCGAAATCGATCAGGAAAAGGCAAAAGACGGAGAAGCGCTGCTGCTGGTTACCCGTCCTACATTCGGCGGAAACCTGTTTGGTACGATCGTATGTCCGGATACTCGTCCGCAGATGGCAACAATTCGTCCGAACGTATTCTCTATGGATGCAGTGGATGCTTCCAGAACCGGAGAGGTTGTAGAATTTACTCCAGAATGGACAGATACAGATCCAAAAGTAATCGTTAAAGAAGTGATCGCTAAAGTAGTAGAAGGCGTTGACATCACAAAGGCTGACATCCTGGTAGGTGCAGGTCGTGGTGCTGAAGACTGTCTGGATATGGTACAGGCAGTTGCTGAAGAACTGGGCGGAGAGCTGTGTGCTTCCCGTGCCGTAGTTGACGATGGATTTGCTGACAAGGCAATTCAGGTAGGACAGACCGGTAAGACCGTTCGTCCTAGTCTGTACATCGCATGTGGTATTTCCGGAGCATGCCAGCATGTTGCCGGTATGGAAAAATCCGATATGATTATCGCGATCAACCGTGACCCGCAGGCTGAAATCTTCAGCATTGCAAACATGGGCTTCATCGGTGATGTAAAAGAAATCCTTCCTCTGCTGAAGGATGAAATCATCGCTGCGAAAAAGGGATAATAAATACGTTTATACAAGAGGGTGGGAAACTACCCCTCTTGGTATACAAAAATAGTAAAGGAGATAATAAACATGAAAAAAGTTGGTGTAATTGGTGCCGGAACAATGGGCCAGGGTATTGCAAATGCATTTGCTTCCAATGGGTACGATGTAACCGTATGTGACATTAAAATCGAATGGGCACAGGGTGGAATCGACAAAATCGCTAAAAAACTGGACAAACTGGTTTCCAGAGAAAAAATGACGGCTGACAAGGCTGCAGAAGTAAAAGGAAATCTGAAGGCTGGAGAATACAAGGATCTGGCTGACTGCGATCTGATCGTGGAAGCTGTTCTTGAAAAAATGGAAGTTAAGAAAGAACTGTTCACAACACTGGATGAAATCTGTAAAGATTCCTGTATCTTTGGTTCTAACACATCTTCTTTATCCATTACCGAAATCGCTACCGGAATCAAGCACAATGTCATCGGTATGCACTTCTTCAACCCTGCTGACCGTATGAAGCTGGTTGAGGTTATTTCCGGAATCAACACGCCTGTTGAAACAAAGGAAGCTATTCTTGAAATCTCTAAATCCTTAGGAAAAACTCCTGTTGAAGTTGCAGAAGGTCCTGGATTTGTTGTAAACCGTATCCTGGTTCCGATGATCAACGAGGCTGCCTTCATTCTGCAGGAAGGAATTGCATCTGTTGAAGATATCGATATAGCTATGAAACTGGGGGCTAACCATCCGATGGGACCTCTGGCACTGGGTGATCTGATTGGTCTGGATATCGTGGAAGCTATCATGGATGTTCTTTACAATGAAACAAAAGACTCTAAATATCGCTGCTGTACGCTGATCCGCAAAATGGTTCGCGGAGGTAAGCTCGGTCAGAAATCCGGTATCGGATTCTACGACTACTCTAAATAATTCACGCATACAACACATGACGAGTGAATCTGTAATTTCACATGAAACCCATTGAAATTGTGGATTCACTTTTTTAAAAATGGAAAGGAAGATGAATACAATGGAAACAATTTTAGTAAACTATGAAGGACATGTAGCAACCATCACAATCAACCGTCCAAAAGCACTGAACGCATTAAGCACACAGGTTTTAACAGAGCTGAATCAGGCACTGGATGAAGTTGCGGCAAACAACGATGTATATGCACTGGTACTTACCGGAGCAGGAGAGAAATCCTTTGTTGCAGGTGCAGATATCGCTGAAATGAAGGATAAGAGCGTGGAAGAGGCTGCTGCTTATGGGAAATTCGGTAATGAGGTATTCCGTAAGATTGAAACGTTCCGCTGCCCTGTAATCGCTGCTGTAAACGGCTTCGCATTAGGCGGAGGCTGTGAGCTGGCAATGAGCTGCGACATTCGTGTGGCAAGTGAAAATGCAGTCTTCGGACAGCCGGAAGTTGGCTTGGGAATCACTCCGGGCTTTGGTGGAACACAGCGTCTGGCACGTCTTGTCGGTACCGGCATTGCGAAGGAAATGATTTATACAGCAAGAAACATCAAAGCAGAGCGTGCATACGCCATCGGTCTGGTAAATAACGTTGTCCCTGCCGAAGAACTGATGGCTGTTGTTATGAAGATGGCAAACGGTATCGCAAAGAATGCGCCAATCGCTGTTGCATACAGTAAAAAAGCAATCAACAACGGGCTGCAGACAGATATCGATGGTGGAATTGCAATCGAAGTGGAAGAATTCTCCAATTGTTTTGCGACAGAAGATCAGACCTATGGTATGACCTGCTTCCTGGAAAAAACGAAGGATAAAAAATTCTCTAACAAATAAGCAAGTAAATTCTTGAGCTTATTATTTCCGTAAACGCTTTCAGTTGTGGTACACTGGAAACAGGAGATAATACAAAGGAGGTAATCGATTTGAGTAAAGTAATAAGTATTGAACAGGCAGTTTCCATGATTCCGGATGGCGCTGCTATCGGAATTGGCGGTTTTATCGGATCCGGACATCCTCAGGAATTTTCTGTAGGCATCGAGGAATCCTTTCTCAAGAGCGGACATCCGAAGGATCTGACTATCATGTTTTCTGCCGGTATTGGTGATGGAACGGACCGTCTGGGTCTGAATAAGCTGGGACATGAGGGATTGCTGAAGCGTATCATTGGTGGTCACTGGGGGTTAATTCCAAAACTGCAGAAGCTGGTATTTGAAAACAAGGTAGAAGGCTACAACCTTCCCCTTGGTACCATTTCTTTGATGTTCCGTGATATTGCCGGACATCGTCCGGGTACGATTACAAAGGTCGGTCTGAAAACGTTCGTCGATCCTCGTATCGAAGGAGCGAAGATGAATGAACGCTCCAAGGAAGATCTTGTTGAGCTGATGCATATCGATGGGGAAGAGTGGCTGCGCTATAAATCCTTCCCGTTAAATGTGGCGCTGATTCGTGCCACGTATTGTGATGAGGACGGCAATGCTACCATGGAAAAGGAAGCAGCTACTCTGGACTCTCTTTCCATAGCCCAGGCTGCGAAGAATTCCGGTGGTATCGTGTTGCTGCAGGTGGAAAAGGTGGTACAGAACGGTACACTGGATCCAAGAAAAGTGAAAATTCCCGGAATTTATGTGGACGGTATCGTTGTTGCACGCCCGGAAAATCACTGGCAGACATATGCGAACCCGTATGATCCTGCATTGAGCGGAGAAGTGAAGGTTCCAGTAAATTCCATTGCACCGATGAAGCTGAATGAGCGCAAGGTCATCTGCCGTCGTGCGGCTATGGAGCTGGATCCTGCAGCTATTATCAATCTTGGTATCGGTATGCCGGAGGGAATTGCCAATGTTGCAAATGAAGAGGGACTTCCAGGCTTGAAGCTGACGGTGGAAGCTGGAGGAATCGGCGGTGTACCGAATGCAGGAACTGCGTTTGGTACCTGTACAAATCCGGATGCCATCATCGATCAGCCGTATCAGTTTGACTTCTATGACGGAGGCGGACTGGATCAGGCATTCCTGGGACTTGCGGAATGCGACTGCTCCGGTAACATCAACGTCAGCCGTTTCGGACCGAAAATTGCAGGCTGCGGCGGGTTTATCAATATTACACAGACTTCACCGGTCGTTGTGTACTGCGGTACCTTTACTGCAGGCGGACTCAAGGTTGAGGTCAAGGACGGTAAGCTGCATATTCTGCAGGAGGGAAGAATCAAGAAGTTCAAACAGGAAGTGGAACAGATTACCTTCTCTGCAGATTTCGCAACCGAAACAGGACAGAAGGTTCTGTACGTTACAGAGCGTGCGGTATTCGAGCTGCTGGACGGTAAGCTGACATTAACGGAAATCGCACCTGGTGTTGATCTGGAAAAGGATGTTCTGGGACAGATGGAATTCAAGCCTGCTGTCGCTGATAATCTGAAAACTATGGATGAGCGTCTGTTCCGTGAAGAATTGATCGGATTAAAGGCATAAATTGAATAAAGAAAAGGGATGTAATTCCCTTTTTTTCCATTTTTCTGCCAAAAATTCCAAAACACTTTACATTATTGCTGTATTTTATATAATAAGGGTGGTTAAAGATTATCACACTTGATGAAAGTGATGATATAGAGCTCATGCAGAGGAGGCAGTGGAGACCATTGGTCAAGGAGATTGCTTCTCAGGCTGACTCAGCCATTGTATTGTCTGGCATAGCATTGTGTTGGAATGATAAGGTAGCTTGTAGTGAGTAGCATTAGCATGTAGAAGTCTCAATGGTAGTAGAAATAATCACAGACAATACAGGGCAAACGATGGGCGGTACGGACGATGAGATTCCGGCCGCCTTTTCGTTTCCTTTTCTTTCAGCCTGTATTATAATGGTAGAGTGAAAAAGAAATGAGGAATGCATATGTATAGTTTTCGTAATGATTATAGTGAGGGGGCCCATCCTGTTATCATGGAGCGCCTGCTGGAACTGAATCAATGCCAGAATGTCGGGTATGGTGAGGATGCGCTTTGCGAACAGGCGAAGCGGCAGCTGAAGGCGAAGCTGCACTGTGAGGATTGTGATATACATTTTTTAGTCGGCGGAACCCAGGCCAATCTGACGGTGATTGCGGGTGCTCTTCGTCCGTATGAGGCAGTGATTGCTGTGGACAGCGGACATATCAATGTTCACGAAACAGGTGCTGTGGAAGCGACAGGTCACAAGGTGCTGATTGCTGAAGGTGTCGATGGTAAAATCACACCGCAGGGAATCCGTAAAACGGTACTTAGCCATGAGGATGAGCATATGGTAAAGCCGGCAATGGTCTATATTTCGAACGCAACGGAAATCGGTACCATCTATCACAAAGAGGAATTGAAGCAGATTGCGGAAGTTTGCAGAGAATTCGGTCTGTATCTGTTTATGGACGGTGCCCGCATGGGAGCTGCTCTGGCAGCAAAGGACAATGATGTATCCTTTAACGATTTATGTACATACTGTGACGTTTTCTATCTTGGCGGGACTAAGAACGGTGCTCTCTTCGGAGAGGCGGTTATCATTGTAAATGATAAATTGAAAAAAGACTTCCGCTATATGATCAAACAGCGAGGCGGCATGCTTGCCAAGGGTTGGCTGCTGGGTGTACAGTTTGCGGCATTGTTTGAAAGAAACCGCTATATTGAAATCGCAGCACATGCAAACCGGATGGCTCAGAAGCTGCAGGATGCCATGGAGGCATCTGGGCTGCCGTTTCTTATAAAGACAACGACAAATCAAATATTTCCATTCCTGCCCAACCTGCTGATTGAAGAGCTGCAGAAGGAATATGCGTTTCAGGTCTGGGAAACAATGGATGAAGAACATACGGCAATGCGCTTTGTGACATCCTGGGCAACTGAGGAAAAGGAAGTGGATCGATTTATTGAATATCTAAACAGTCTTCTTCAACGGATGCGGGAAAGCGGACAGGAATCTGAGAGATAGAAATGTGTTTTTAAAAGCAATCGTAAGGAAAAAACAGAAATAAGAAGTAATCACAAAACACCTTGATTACGGTACTAGAAAAATGGGATGGCTGCATGATTATGCGGTAGGAAAATAAACAGTGGAAGCGAGATACCTGCATGATGCCGGAGAATTGTAAAGCTGTAACATAGGAAAAAAGAAATACAAATCCTGAATTTTATTAGGAACTGTATTTCTTTTATTATGATCTTTATAAATCTGAAAGCGAAGAAAAGCAAAATGAAATCCTTTTGATTTTATTTTTAATGATTTGAAGACTGCGGTATGCTTTATTTATTTGCCTGTTCGCTTGATGTTTCTCTTCATAGCATTGCACTGCAGCTGCCGATTCAGCTTTCCAAAGCTAATGCATCTGCTGGAATCCATCCCATCAGACCCTGCTTTTTCACTAATACAGCATTCCTTGTTTGAGAAACGATTTTTACGAGATTTCCACACCTTGCCGGTATCTGGTAATTGGTGAAGTCACAGGCGTGCAGCTCCTTACCTTTGTAAAATAAAAATTCCTTTGCGATGTGCATTACTTTGCCGCTGGCTTCATGCCGGCAAAGGCAGCATGCACCTTCATCACGCAGCATATGTACCTGTCCTTCATGCCAGGTGATAAAAAAGGGCGTCCTGTTGACAGGGAGAATATCTCTTGTTATCCGTGCTTTTTTCAGATGATCACTGCATGCGAACTGAAATCTGCCCTGCTCATAGATCAATGCATTCAGTTGTCCAGCTGACTTCACTTCATTTCCTCCGTCGATGGATATAATATGGCGGCGTGTGTCAATGATGGGATTGAAGCAGCAGATATCCTTCCGATATTCGCTAACCGGAAGGTGCCCGACAACAATGTATTTATGAAAGCTGCCGGCCTCCTTCATAAACAGATCCTGTACCATGATATCACGCATATCATGGCCATAGGTTTTCTCATCCCGTATGCCTGCGTGGGCAAAGATAAAGCGCTCGGTTTCAATCACATGGGGAAGTCCGTCGATAAAGGTCAATTCCCTGAGAAATACTTTTCGCAGCTCCCTGCTGAGAGCAGCCATATCTGTCTCTTTGTCTATGCGCTGACCGACACGCTGTGCCATTTCATGCAGAATGCTGTTTGGACGATTCAACAGGATGTTCTGCAGAAATTCCAGACGGGTATCATAGAGCACATTGCGGCATACCACATCACAGTTTCCAATCATGGGATGTACGTGCGGGTGTCTGGAAAGCTCCATGATATAATACAGTGTTTCCAGATTATAGGGTCCCTTCTCCAATAGATCACCAACGAGAAACAGCGCATCCTTTTCCGGATCAAAGGCGATTTTACGTAACAGCTTTTTAAATACCGGAAGATTGCCATGAATATCACTAATGGCGATGATTCTTCTGCTATCAGACAGAACAGAATACGAATGAATGGAACGATCAAACATAGGCAGCCTCCTTTATCTCTGGCTCAATTATAGAGAATTTCCTTGTATCATGCAAGAAAAACGTTGTAAACTTCTACATTCTGCGCTATCCTATAACCAGGAAAGACACAAGTCTAGGATATGTTGCTTGGTGAATAAACAGCCGAATAGCATGCTTTTTAAAATATGTCATATTTCTGATTGCGGTAAAGAAGAGGCAAGCGCATAGCATCTTTTTGTGAGTATTGAATGAGGGATATACTCCATGTATAGGAGTACTGGGACAGTACCTGCAGGAAATATGAAGAAGGTAGTGATGTTCCCGGATAAACTCAGGGACTGAAGGCAGATAGGATGTAATTTCCCATCGGTATGGATACTGCAATTAAGGAGGTAAAGCAGGCTGCTGTTTTCTGTGAAGTGAAAAAAACTGGAATGTGTTACTATATTTTGCATGGATATGAGGTGATTCTATGGATTTACGAGGCTTCCTAGTGCGCTGTCATCGGCTGCAGAGGAATTATTCACAGGAGGGTCTGTGTCGTGGCATTTGTGCAGTTTCTTATCTCAGTAAGCTGGAGCAGGGGAAGGTACAGGCTGCGGATGAAATTTATCAGGCACTGTTTCACAGGCTGGGAATCGTGTTTCAGGAAAATGAAAAATGGCTTGCTGTTTGGAAGGAAAAGCTTCAGGAGCTGGCGTCAGCTTGGTTTTATGGAGAACAACGCGAAGCGTATGAGCTGGAAAAGCAGATGGAGAACCTTTTGAACTCTCCCCTCTGTGTTGATGCGCTGCTCATCAAAGCACTGTATACGAAGGAGCATGCGGATAAGCCGCTGGCCTCTGCGTCTGTTTTTCTTCCATATATGCAGGATGCACAGCGGTTCTTGTATCATTTTCTATGTGCGGGACAGGCACTTCAAAGCAGGGAGGAACAAACTCTTTCAGCGATACTTGCCCAGCTGCAGGAAGCACAGAAATATGGAGGGTGGAGTATTTTATATCAGATGAAGGGAGATGTGTATGCGCTTATGGGGGACTATTCTCAGGCGCTGCATCACCATCTGAAGGCCTATGACCTTGCATGTGAGGAAGGCTTTCTGCCCTGTATGATCGATGCGTCCATGCATATTGCAAACTGCTATTCCGCTATGCATGCAGAAGGTGTCATGCTGATGTATTACGAACGCTGTGAGCATCTTTGTCGCAGCAGCAAAAACAAGCAGATGCAGGCCCATGTGTGGTATAATATCGGATCCACATATCAGCAGTGGGGTGATTTCCAAAAGGCGCTGCCACTGCTTTTAAAGGCCTATCAGATACTGGATGACACCTTTCTATGCTGTCATAAGCTGGCGCTTTTATATGAACAGCTGAATCAGAAAAAGGAGGGCCTTCGCTATGTACAGGAGATGGAGAGGCAGCTAAATCCACATGGGGCAGACGGTCGCAGGGAAATCGTGCAGTTTGTAAGATACCGCTATGGAACTGCTGTGGATGCAGAGGTCTATATCGACTGCCTGTATACGCTCTGTGACACTTCCCGTTATTTCCATGGCTTCTGTCAGTTTCATCTGTCCTACCTCATTGCTGCGTTAAAGAAGAAGCGCAGGTACAAGGAGGTCATGAAGCTGATGGAGGAAACGAAATTTTCCTGAGCAAGCTAATTTATGATGGCTTAACCCTGATATTTGGACACTATTTTCCCAAATACAGGGTATTTTTTATATTTGTATCATACGGTATACTAAACGCAGGAGATGATACCTATGAAAAAGACCCTATGGTCACATGATTTTATAATTATAACACTGGGGACACTGATCAGTGCAATCGGTTCTACCGCTATGAGCTTTGCACTGTCGCTTGTGGTATTCGACCATACCTCATCAACCCTTATGACCGGAATCTTCACTGCGATATCCCTGATGCCGACGGTTCTGATTCCCATTCTGGCAGCACCGCTGGTCGATGGCAGCTGCAGAAAGCGCTTGATTGTTATGCTGGATAGTGGAAATGGCATTCTGTATCTGCTGTTTGCCGCCTTTCTGCTTATGCAGGAATTTTCTTATGCGGGCTATCTGATATTTTCCCTGCTTACCGCATCCTTTGGAGCCATTTATTCTCTGGCATATTCCTCCCTGTATCCTGATCTGATTCCCAAGGGCTTTGCGCAGAAGGGCTATTCCGTATCCTCCTTGATTTATCCCAGTGTGACAGCGTTATTCACACCGGTTGCATCCCTGCTGTATGTACATCTGGGGATTGCCTGGATCTGTGCGATGGAGGGAATTCTGTTGCTGACAGCAGCTCTGTTTGAAGCGCGCATACGCTATCAGGAAACAATCGGAAAGCGGGTGTTTACCTTGCAGAAATATAAAGCAGATTTGATGGATGGCCTTCGTTATTTGAAAAAAGAAAAGGGAATCCGTTCCATTTATGGCTACATGGCGGTAACCAATGCTTCGGCAGAGGGGATCAATCTGGTGACCATGGCGATGTTTCAATCATCTCCCATACTCACAACGACGATGTATGCGTTTCTGACAACAGCGGATACCATTGGACGCATGGCTGGCGGTCTGATGCATTACGTCCTGCATATTCCGGCGAAGAAACGCTACCGGGTTGCTGTCAGTGTCTATGCGGTTTATGAATCCCTGGATATGATTTTCCTGTTTCTTCCTTATCCGCTCATGGTTGTCAATCGGTTTACCTGCGGCTTTCTGGGCATCAATTCCCTGAATATACGGGAGGCCAGTACACAAAACTATTTGCCCTCTCACATGCGGGCAAGGGTGAATGCGTTGTTTCAGGTGCTGGTTGCCCTCATTATGATGGCTTCCAGATTCAGCGCAGGTGTAATTGCACAATACGTATCCTATCCGTTGACGGCACTGCTGTTTGCTTCGTTTTCGATGCTTGCTATCTTCCTGCTGATTATCCGCAACAGGAAGCAGGTTTCAAAAATCTATAATCAGGAGCTATGAGATGTGCATGTGCAGTGCTATAATGGATACGAGGAGGGATCTTTATGCTGAAGGATCTGTTATTGAAAAACCGAAGCTATCGGGGATATGATGAAACAAGAGCGGTTACCAGAGAGGAGCTGGTCGATCTGGTAGAGCATGCCAGACTAACACCGTCCAGTGTTAATAAACAGGCGCTGAAATACTATCTGGCATGTGAGAGGGAAAAGACGAATCAGATTCAGCCCTTAACCGCGTGGGCAAAAGCCCTAAAGAAAGAGGTGCCGTATGAGGGACATTGTCCCAGAGCCTTTATTGTAATCTGTCAGGATACTGCCATTTCAACTGCACTGGAGGCTTATCAGAAGGATGTCGGCATTGTCGCTCAGACGATGCTGCTGCGTGCTGCTGAGTTGGGACTTGGCGGCTGTATGATCGGCAGCTTTCAAAAGAATGCCCTGCATGAGGTGCTGAAGCTGAGCGAAAATCTCGTGCCGCTGCTGGTTGTGGCTATTGGAAAACCGGACGAAACGATTGTACTTGAGGATGTAAATGTACAGGGAGATACGACATATTACCGGGATGCACAGGATGTGCATCATGTTCCCAAGCGAACAACCAGGGAGCTGATCATCAATGGAGAATAGCGGATGCTGCGGGATTATCAAGTGAATGATCTGTCACAGATGTGTCGCATATGGAATGCTGTAGTCGCCCAGGGAAATGCTTTTCCTCAGCTGGAGCAGCTGGATGAGCAAAGCGGCGATGTCTTTTTTTCCTCGCAGAGCAAAACGCGTGTCTGCATCGATGAGGATACTGTGGTGGGGCTGTATATCCTGCATCCGAATAATGTCGGCCGGTGCGGACATATATGCAATGCCAGCTTTGCTGTGAATCAGAAGCAAAGAGGAAAGCATATCGGCAAGGCGCTGGTGCTGGACTGTATGAAGACCGCAAGAAGTTTAGGCTTTCGCATTCTGCAATTTAACGCAGTCGTAGAGAGCAATGCTTCCGCACGGCATTTGTATGAGAGTCTGGGATTTCATTCTCTGGGCACGATACCGGGCGGCTTTTTGCAGAGCGATGGAGCATATGTGAATATCGTACCCTATTATATTTCCCTGACGGAGTAGTATGCGGACAACCTTTCCCAAAACTCATCTGATTATTCCAGAAGTATGTACATCCGCATATCCTATGGTATGATATAGATAGGGAAAGGAGGGGACGGCAATGTCAGGACGTAAGAAAATCGTGATGACAAAGGCTGTCAGAGAGCGGCTGCAGAAGGATATTGCATACGGAAATGATATGCAGGCATATTGGAACCGGTATCGCAGAGATTTTCTGATTCTGCTGGCTGTGCTCCTCTTGATTATGCTCGTTTTGGTGATTGCGAATATTCTGCTGTGAATACAGAAAAAGCGGATTTCAAATGTCCGCTTTTTTATTCGGTAAACAGCCATGTCAGGACGGTATCCAGCTCCTGTTCCCAGCTTTCCTCATTATGCCGTCCCTTGAAAACGAGGTTGGGATATACCTTTGCCTCCTTCTCCTCAAGACAGCGCATCAGCTCGAGTATTCTGCCACTGGCAAGCGCCAGCTGCTGCTTGGTGCGAAATTCATCACTCCCCCATGAGATATAAATTTTATGAGAACGCAGCTTGGGACAGGCCCGGATTTCAGTTAGAAGCTCATCCTTTAAACGATAAATGAAAGGGGAGAGGACTGCCGCCTTACTGTAAATATCACAGTGATGGACAACCGCATACAGTGCCATCAAACCACCCATAGAGCTTCCACCGATGGCTGTGTGGTGTTTTCCTGGCAATGTTCGATAGGCATGATCGATCCACCGCTTGAGGTCGCTGCTCATCCACTCCATCAGCTCTTTCCCCTGTCCGTGAATAAAGCCAACCGTCGCATCACTGAAATCATAGGGAGAAAATTCCTCCAGCCGGCGATTTCCCTCGTGATTGCATTCCACACCGACAACGATGAGAGGCATCGTATGCTCATCCAGCCATCGCTTTAACCCCCAGCTTCTGCCAAATGTCGCATCCTCATCATAAAACAGGTTGTGCCCGTCAAACATATACAGGACAGGGTAATGTCTTGTTTCCTTCTCATAATCCTCCGGCAGATAGATATGCAGCATTCTCATATCCTGAAAGCAGGGGATATAAATATCTCGTTTCTCAATCATACCATCACCTCATGGTCAGTATTATAGCACAAAAATGATGTCAGATGATGTTGGGTTTGTTATAATTGGGATAGAAAAGGGAGCGAGGCTATGATCAAAATTGCATGTCTGCTGTTTCTTTTCGTTGTTGTGTATTATATTTTTAAGGAGCATTCCTCCGCATTTACATCCCTGTTCTGGAAAAGTGCTTCCTCCTTCTGTTTTCTGCTCGTCGGCTTCTGCGCATTTGCAGCATGTGTTGACAGGCGCTATGGTGAATGGATGCTGATAGGACTTGTATCGGGAGCGATTGGGGATGTTTTGCTGGCCCTGCCGTTTTGCTATCCAAAAAGGAAGAACCTCTTCTTTCTGGGTGGATTGCTTTTTTTCCTGTTCGGGCATCTCGCGTATGTAGCTGCACTTTTTGTCATGCCGGTGAAAGCGGGGATTCTGGTCGCAATATGTTCAATTCTGCTGGCATTGCTCGTGATTGAAGTTCTGAAGAAAAAACAGGTAGATTTCCAGGAGATGCGTCTTCCGAGTACGGTGTATGCTGCTGTTATTTTATTTATGGAAGCGTGCGCTCTGTGGCATTTGCAGGATGGCATGCTGTATGGTGGCATCCTGAATATTGCATCCCTGTGCTTTGTATTGAGCGATTTGATTCTGGCATTTATGCTGTTTGGCAATCGCAACACAACGCGCATGACACGATGGAATCTGAGTCTGTACTACACTGCACAGCTTTTGCTGGCGCTGACAATGCTGCTGTAGGCATATTTCTGTGGTTTTTGGGCATGCTGTGCTATAGTAATATAAAGGAGATGATGTTCATGAAGCATGTACGTATGATGTATTTGAAGGGATGTCCGCATTGCAAAGCGGCATTCGCAATGGTAAAGGAATTGCAGGACAGCTATCCTGAGCTGCGGGGTGTAAACATAGAGGCGATTGAGGAACAGGAACAGAAGGAGCTTGCGGATTCTCTGGATTACTGGTATGTTCCAACCTATTTCGTGGATGGTGTTAAGCTGCTGGAGGGTGTACCGACAAAGGAAAAGGTGGAGGCTGTGCTGCGTGCCGCATTATAGGGCTACAGGCCTTTGAGATAATAAAAGAACACTGTGTCATCCAGATTATATATGGATAATAGAAAAAGAGGTTTCAAAAATGAAGCTCATCATTTAAGAAATCTCTTTTTATGACCTTTTTCAAAAAAGGGGTATCCTGCTTTATCGATTTTTTATTCCTGTACATAGCGGAAGAAATCAAGGATCTCCTCCTCGGTTTTAAAGCGTGCCACAATCACCTCATCCCCCATAGCAGTGGCAAGGGCCGCAGGAAGACGGCGAATCATCAGAATACTGTCGCGATAGGTGTCCTGAATATCCTGCGTGGTATGTGCATAGTGCAGGCGGTCTCTTCTTCCGATGAAGCCGGAGGAATACTTGCGCACCTGCTGGTAATGGATCGTGTCATGAACGATCATGTCTGCCCACAGCTGATAGACATTGCTGTCATTGGCATAGTTGATCATATCCGGCAGGAAGCCGCCAGGCGGGCGCATATTGACCTCAAGGCCGATGATATCGCCTTTTTTACCAACCGGCTGATCCTCCAGCAGACGGAAAAATTCAAAATGGAAGAATCTGCTGCGTGTATCAAAGGCTTCCACACTGCGGGTACCGGCCTCCATGATATCGGCAGGAATATCCTTATAGGAATAACAGCCGATATTTTTCTGTTCATTGACAGCATCCATAATACTATCCGTGTACTGATGAGAGGTCACAAACAGCAGCTCCTTTTTACTGTTTGTAATACCGTCAAAGGAAAAACAGCTCCCGTTTATGTATTCCTCCATAATCATAGCTTCCTTAAAGCCATGAGCAAAGGCAGTGCGCAGCTCATCCCCGTTTTTGATTTTGTGCGTATCACTGGCACCTACACCGATATCCGGCTTGATTACAATCGGATATCCGACAAGCTCTGTAAATTTCTGTGCATCCTCCAGATTGGTTGTCAGCTGCCAGCGGGCGGTTTTCAATCCGGCAGCCGCGAAAAACTCCTTCATGCGATGCTTGCTCTGACAGTTGTCAAGCGCTTCGCAGGGGAATCCGGTTTCAACATGGAAATCTCTGCGCAGCGCTGCATCCTGACGAAGCCAGTATTCATTGTTTGATTCGATCCAGTCAATTTTTCCATGCTTATAGGTGAACCAGGCAACTGCCCGCAGCATTTCATCGTAGTTTTCAAGACTGGAAACCTGATAGAAGTCATTGATGGAATTCTTCAGATTGGTGCTTAACGAGTTGTACGGAGTGTCCGCAATCGCCAGCACATTGACACCGTTGTTCTTCAGTCCCTGACAGAACAGCCAGTAGCTTTCCGGAAAGTGCGGAGAAATAAAGATAAAGTTCATAAAATTCCCTCCTGACGGTTATTTCATATGTATGGTTAAATTCTACTGTATTCCGCAGGGATTGTCAAAGCAGTCTTGCTTGAAATGATATGAAATGAAAGAAATCAGTTTATTTTGTAATAAAATTGAAAGAAATGATAGCGAAATGTAAATTTATGAAATTAAAGGTTGACATTGAGTTTTCACAGTAGTATGATGTATTCAACAAATCGATGATGCAGGAGAGTAGTCATACCGGAATCAAAAGCGAGACAGCGATGGTGGAAGGCTGTTGTGAAACGTATGGGGAAGCGCACCTGCTAGAGCCTGTGGGAATCAAGTATCATGGGACGCGATCTTTCTGCGTTATGAAACAAGGGGTTCTGTCTCTGACAGAGCAACGGAAGTGGTACCGCGTGCAAGCGTCTTTCGAGTATATCGAACGGCGCTTTTTTTGTACATGAGGTGAGGATATGAAAAATATGATGAAACGACGATGAAAACGACGAGAAGGGCTGAAAACGTGTTACAATGAACGTAGAGAAAGAATAACAGAAAGAAGAGGAGAAGAACATGGAAACAAAAGACATTAAGAAGGTAATACTTGCATATTCCGGAGGGCTGGATACCTCCATTATCATCCCGTGGCTGAAGGAAAATTACAATAACTGTGAGGTCGTTGCGGTTTCTGCGGATGTAGGACAGGGAACAGAGCTGGATGGACTTGAGGAAAAAGCGATCAAGACCGGTGCCAGCAAGCTGTATATTCTGGATTTGAAGGATGAATTTGTGGAGGATTATATCTATCCCTGTTTAAAAGCCAATGCCATTTATGAGGATGTATATCTGCTGGGTACAGCCTTTGCACGTCCGCTGATTGGACAGAAGCTGGTGGAAATCGCGAAACAGGAGGGGGCAGACGCTATTTGTCACGGCTGTACCGGTAAGGGGAATGATCAGGTACGCTTCGAGCTGGCAATCAAGGCGTTTGCACCGGATATGCCGATTATAGCGCCATGGAGAACATGGGAGCTGAAATCCAGAGATGATGAAATTGATTATGCAGAAGCGCATAACATTCCGTTAAAGATTTCAAGAGAAACCAATTATTCCAAGGATAAAAATCTGTGGCATTTAAGCCATGAGGGGCTGGATCTGGAGGATCCGATGAATGAGCCGCAGTATGATGACATACTGGAGATGGGAGTGACCCCGGAACAGGCTCCGGATACACCGACTTATATCACTCTGACCTTTGAGAAGGGAATTCCGACAGCATTAAATGGTGAAAAGCTGGGCGGTCAGGCAATGGTAACAAAGCTGAATGAGATTGGCGGTGCCAACGGCATCGGTATCATTGATATGGTAGAAAACCGGCTGGTGGGAATGAAGAGCCGTGGTGTTTATGAAACACCGGGCGGAACCATTTTATATAAGGCGCATCAGTGGCTGGAATCCATCTGTCTGGATAAGGAAACCATGCATTACAAGCAGGGGGTAGGAATTAAATTCGGTGAAATCCTCTACAACGGACAATGGTTCACTCCGCTTCGTGAAGCATTGAGTGCCTTTGTCGATAAGACAAGTGAAACCGTGAGCGGTGAGGTGAAAATCAAGCTGTATAAGGGAAATCTTACACCGGCCAGCATTTCCTCGCCATATACCTTATATTCCGAGCAGATTGCAAGCTTTGGTGAGGATGATTCCTATGATCAAAATGATTCCGCAGGCTTTATCAATCTGTATGGGCTGCCAATCAAGGTAAAGGCGATCATGGATGAAAAAAGGAAGAAATAAATATAGATAAGAAGGGGAGTCTGTTGAATGCTGCAGCATTTAGACTGCACTGCCTTCTGGCATACAAGGAAAAGAGAGGATGAGAGCATATGAATTTATGGGATGCACGATTCAAGAAGGAAGCGGATCAGCGGCTGAATGATTTCAACTCCAGTATTTCCATTGACCATCTTATGGTTACACAGGATATAAAAGGCTCCATGGCGCATGCGGCCATGCTTGCAAAGCAGGGAATTATTTCAAAAGCAGACGGTGCTGCCATCGCGCAGGGGCTGGAAGCGATTCAAAGAGATATTGAGAGCGGCGCGCTTTTGATTGATCCCTCAGCCGAGGATATTCATATGTTCATGGAGCAGGAGCTTACAAAACGGATCGGGGATGCGGGAAAGCGATTGCATACAGCGCGCTCCCGTAATGATCAGGTGGCACTGGATACCCGTATGTATTGCAGTGATGAGGTACGTACGGTATGTGACAAGCTGCAGGAGCTGCTTACGGTCCTGTGTGAAAAGGCACAGGAGCATACGGAAACCATCATGCCGGGCTACACGCATCTGCAGCGTGCGCAGCCCATCACCTTTGCGCATCATCTGATGGCATATGCGGAGATGTTTTTACGCGACCTTCAGCGATTGCAGGAGGCACAGAAGCGAATTCGCACACTCCCGCTGGGAAGCGGTGCTCTGGCAGCTACCACCTATCCGATTGACCGGGAATTTGTAAAGGAGCAGCTTCACTTTGACAGCATCAGCATGAATTCTCTGGACGGTGTCAGTGATCGCGACTTCTGTATAGAAATTGCATCCGATCTTTCTATGGTTATGATGCATCTGTCCCGTTTTGCGGAAGAGGTGATTCTGTGGTGCTCCTGGGAATTTAAATTTATGGAGCTGGACGATGCCTTTGCGACAGGAAGCAGCATTATGCCGCAGAAGAAGAATCCGGATGTGGCAGAGCTGATTCGTGGAAAAACCGGACGGGTCTATGGCGATTTACAGACGCTGCTGACGATGATGAAGGGACTTCCGCTTGCCTATAATAAGGATATGCAGGAGGATAAGGAGGCAGTTTTTGATGCCCTTCATACAGTGCAGCTGTGTCTGACCACCTTTACACCGATGCTCAAAAGCGCTGCAATTCGCAAGGATAATATGCGTAATGCAGCCGCCAGGGGCTTTATCAATGCGACCGACTGCGCCGATTATCTGACGAAGAAGGGCATGGCATTTCGGGACGCCTACCGGGTCTTGGGCAGACTGGTAAGCTATGCACAGGAACAGGAAGAAACACTGGAAACACTGACACTGGATGAGTATAAAAGCTTCAGTGATGAGTTTGAAGAAGACATCTATGAAGCGATTTCTCTGGAGACCTGTGTGAAACAGCGAAAGGTCATCGGCGGACCGGCTCCGGAAATCGTTGCCGCACATATTGAACATGTGAAAGCGATACAAAAGGAGATGGATGCAGATGAAATTGATTAAAGCGGGGGTCATTGGAGCCAGCGGCTATGCCGGTGCAGAACTTGTGCGGCTGCTGCTGATGCATCCATATGCCGAGCTGACGGCAATCAGCTCCCAAAGCTATACCGGAAAGCCTATCAGTGAATTATATCCGGGCTTTTACCAGCTCTGTGATATGGTGTTCAGCGATGAGGACACGGTGATTGCAGCATCGGATATCGTATTTGCATCCCTGCCGCACGGACTCAGTGAGCCGCTGGCACGCAAATGCTATGATGCTCATGTGAAATTCATTGATCTGGGGGCGGATTTCCGTCTGCGTGATGAGCAGGATTACAGGGAATGGTACAAGCTGGATTATCATGACAGTGAGCTCCATGAATTGGCTGTGTACGGCTTGCCGGAGCTGTATCGTGCGCAAATCAAAGGGGCGGATATCATTGGTAATCCGGGCTGTTATCCAACCAGCATCGCGCTGGCACTTGCACCGCTCATGAAGCTGGGGCTGGTCAATGAGCAGCATATCATCATCGATGCGAAGTCAGGGACAACCGGGGCAGGCAAGGGATTGAGTGATAACACACATTTCCCGCGCTGCAACGAAGCCTTTGCTCCGTATAAGGTTGCGGCACACCGCCATACACCGGAAATTGAACAGACTCTGTCCGAGCTGTGCCACAGCAAAGCCAGCATTACCTTTACACCGCACCTGTTGCCCATTAACCGCGGTATCATTTCAACGATTTATGTGGATTTGACGGATGAAGCAATTCTGGAGGAGCTTTGGACGATGTATCGGCTGTTCTATCAGGACGAACCCTTTGTCCGCGTACTGCCTCTGGGCAGCTGTGCGGATTTGAAATATATTAAGTATTCGAATTTCTGCGATGTATCCCTGCATATGGAGGCTCGCAATAACCGCCTGATTCTGGTATCGGCCATCGATAATATGGTGAAGGGTGCTGCCGGACAGGCCATACAGAATATGAACATTCTGTTCGACTGTAAGGAGGACAGCGGGCTGATGTATGTGCCTGCCTCCTTCTAGGGAAAGGAAATTGATTATGGTTACTTGGATGGAAAACGGTATTTGTGCACCTGTGGGCTTTCAGGCTGCTGGAATTCACTGCGGGATACGCAGGAACCGCTCGAAAAAGGATCTGGCTCTGATTTACAGCAGTGTCATGTGTACGGCTGCCAGCACATATACATTAAACAAGGTGAAGGGAGCACCGATCGCTGTTACAAAGCGGCATCTGCAGGACGGTCATGCCCAGGCGATCATCTGCAATTCCGGCAATGCAAATACCTGCAACGCCAATGGAGAGGAAATCGCAAATCGCATGTGTGAGCTTTGCGCACAGGAGCTGAATCTAAACGCAGAGGATATCATCGTTGCTTCTACCGGAGTCATTGGTGAGCCGCTGAGCATTACACCGTTTGAAGAGCACATGCAGGAGCTGGTTTCTGCACTGGATGTGAAGGGCGGAAGCGATGCATGTGAGGGAATCATGACCACAGACACCTTTAAGAAACAATTCGCAGTGACCTTTACGCTGCAGGGCAGTGTATGTCATATCGGCGGTATGGCCAAGGGGAGCGGTATGATTCACCCCAACATGGCAACGATGCTGGCATTCCTCACAACCGATGTGGCGATTTCTGCCGAGCTGCTGGATGCCGTTGTGCATGAGGTAGTCGCAGACACCTTCAATATGGTCAGTGTCGATGGAGATACCTCAACGAATGACATGCTGAGTATTCTTGCGAATGGTCTGGCAAAGAATCCGGAAATCTGTGAGCGTAATGAGGATTATGAAGCCTTTAAGCAGGCACTGATGGAAATCTGTGTGGAAATAAGTCGAAATATCGCCAAGGACGGGGAAGGAGCTACCAAGCTGCTGACCTGCAGGGTAGCCTCTGCCAAGGATACGAAAACAGCGAAAGCGATTGCAAAATCCGTTGTCACAAGCTCTTTGTTCAAGGCTGCCATGTTCGGACGTGATGCCAACTGGGGGCGTATCCTGTGTGCCATCGGATATGCAGAGGGGGATTTTGATATTCATAAGGTGGATGTCACGCTAGCCAGTAAGGCAGGCCGTATGCTGGTATGTAAGGATGGCGCAGGCTGCGGCTTTGATGAGGAAGAGGCACTTTGTATTTTAAGTGAGAGTGAAATTGATATTCTGATTGATATGAAGCAGGGGAGTGCACAGGCTACGGCGTGGGGCTGTGACCTGACGTATGATTATGTGAAAATCAATGGAGACTATCGAACATAGGATAAGGGAGATGTGAGTACATTGAAAATAGATGCCATACAGAAAGCGACCATATTGTCCAAGGCACTTCCGTATATACAGAAGTATAACGGTAAAATCGTTGTCATTAAATACGGCGGAAACGCCATGAAAAATGAAACGCTGAAGCAAAATGTCATGACGGATATTGTATTGCTGTCGGAAATCGGTGTGCATGTCGTGCTGGTGCACGGCGGAGGGCCGGAAATCAACGGTATGCTGCATAAGGTTGGTAAGCAGTCACGCTTTGTCGCAGGACTGCGCTATACAGATGAGGAAACAATGGATGTTGTACAGATGGTGCTGGCTGGAAAAACGAATAAGGATCTGGTGTCCCTGATCAACCAGAAGGGGGCCAGAGCGGTCGGCATCAGCGGAATGGATGCCAATTGTATTGAGGCAAGGCAGTATACGGTGGATGAGGGCGATCTCGGCTATGTCGGTGAAATCGAGGAGATTCATGAGGAGCTGATTCTGGATATCATTGAAAAGGGCTATATTCCGGTGGTGGCCAGTGTCGGCTGTGACGCGGCAGGACATGCCTATAACATCAATGCAGATACGGCAGCGGCCAGTATTGCGGCCAAGCTGCATGCGGAAAATATGATTCTGGTTAGCGATATACCGGGGCTTTTACGAAATCCCGAGGATGAAGGCTCGCTGATTCCAAGAGCGACGTTATCCGAAATCGAGGAATTGAAAAAGGATGGTGTCATCAGCGGCGGGATGATTCCCAAGGTGGACTGTCTGGTGACAGCTGTACAGGGCTCTGTGCAGCGGGCGGTGATTATCGATGGACGGGTTCCGCATTCCATCCTGATTGAAATGTTCAGTGAAGAAGGCATCGGAACCCTGGTAGAGGAGTGAGAATATGGGTATAAAAGAGAATGATCAGCACTATATCGCCCACACGTATGCACGCTTTGATGTTGTGCTGACGCATGGCAAGGGCTGTCGGGTATATGATGAAAATGAAAAGGAATATCTGGATCTGACAGCCGGTATCGGTGTAAATGCACTTGGCTATGCGGATGATGCATGGGTACAGGCTGTTGCGAGCCAGGCGGCCACGCTTCCGCATGTGTCCAATCTGTATTATTCACAGCCGGACAGTGATGTGGCAGAGCTGCTGTGTGAGCGATGCGGCTTTACCAATATGTTTTTTGCGAATTCCGGAGCAGAGGCGAATGAAGGTGCAATCAAGGTTGCCAGAAAATATTCCAGTGATCATTATGGCTCTGGACGGCATGAAATCATCACGCTGGTGAATTCCTTTCACGGACGAACCATTACGGCGTTGAGTGCAACCGGACAGGATCATTTCCACCAGCATTTTGATCCCTTTACACCCGGATTTGTACATGCGGTTGCCAATGATATCGCGGATTTGAAAAGCAAAGTCAGCAAGCGTACCTGTGCTGTCATGCTGGAGATGATTCAGGGAGAAGGCGGTGTACTTCCACTGGAGCCGGCGTTTGTGAGCGCGGTGGCAGAGCTGTGCAGGGAGCGGGACATCCTGCTGATCGTGGATGAGGTGCAGACCGGTATCGGGCGTTGCGGTACCCTGTATGCGTATGAACAGTATGGGATTCATCCGGATATCGTTACCACAGCAAAGGGGCTGGGGAACGGTCTTCCGATTGGTGGTGTCCTGTTGTCGGAAAAGGTATCCGACACCTTTCATCCCGGCGATCATGGTACAACGTTCGGTGGCAATCCCATTGCCTGTGCCGGTGCATATGTTGTATTAAAGCGCATGGATGAAGCGTTTCTGAGCGCTGTTCAAAAAAAGGGTGCTTATGTAGAGCAGCGACTGAGCGAAATGCCGCATGTCGTACAGGTCAATGGTCTGGGACTCATGCGTGGTGTGGTTCTGGATGGTGTTACAGCCAGGGATGTTGTGGCTGCATGCATTGAAAAGGGCGTATTGCTTTTAACGGCTAAGGACAAGCTCCGCCTGCTGCCTCCGCTTACCATCACGCTGGATGAGCTGAAGGAAGCGATGGATGTTATGGAAGCTGTACTGACGCAGATTGCGTAAGGAGGAAGACGATGAAGCATTTACTGACACTTGCAGATTTGACAAAGGAAGAGCTGTATGATCTGCTGGATTTGGCAGACAGTCTGAAAAAAGAAGTGAAAAAGGGTGTGTTTACGCCATACCTGCGAAATAAAACGCTTGGTATGATTTTTACCAAATCATCCACCAGAACCCGTGTTTCCTTTGAAACGGGAATGGCACAGCTGGGTGGCACTGCACTGTATCTGAATGCCAATGATATGCAGCTGGGACGCGGAGAGCCAATCAAGGATACGGCACGTGTGCTGTCCCGCTATCTGGATGGCATTATGATTCGCACGTACAAGCATTCCGATGTAGAGGAGCTTGCGGAATATGGAAGCATTCCGATTATCAATGGTCTGACAGACTATGTGCATCCCTGTCAGGTGCTGGCAGATCTACAGACGATTCGGGAACACAAGGGTACTCTTACGGGTTTGAAAATGTGCTTTATCGGTGCCGGAAATAATATGGCGAATTCCCTGATCAACGGTGGAATTCTCGCCGGCATGGAGGTGGCATGTGCCTGCCCGCTGGAATATCTGCCGGATGAGGAAATCACGAAGCGTGCACAGGCCAGCGGACGCTTCACACTGACCCAGAATGTGCTGGAGGCCGCGAAGGATGCGGATGTACTGGTGACGGATGTGTGGGCGAGCATGGGGGAAGAGCAGGAGGCTGCTCAACGCAGGAAGATCTTTGAGGGCATCTATCAGATCAATGATGCATGCATGGCTGTGGCAAAAGCGGATGCCATGGTACTGCACTGCCTGCCTGCACATCGGGAAGAGGAAATTACAGAGAAGGTATTTGAAGCTCATGCGGATGAAATCTTCGACGAAGCGGAAAATCGTCTACATGCGCAAAAGGCGGTTCTTGTTACACTGCTGAAGGACTGATCGAAAGAAACGGATGGTGAAGCTGTCCGTTTTCTTTTCCCTTTCGATACGCTGGAACATATGGTGAAAAGCAATACATAATACTGTTCAGTAAAAACGACATTACATCTGTGCTTGATATGAGCTGAAGGAAATTTACAGTATCCCACTGACTGGATAGGGAGTCGGTTCTTTTCCTGATGATATATTTTATATGGTTTTTATGTGATTTTACAGACAGGTATGATATAATCAACACAGACAAATGAGGTGATTTTATGAAAAAAATCGTTCTGCTGCTCATGGTCAGCCTGTTATGCGCATGCAGTGCAAATACGGAGACAGATAAGTCAGAACCGAATAAAAAGGATGCCTACTGCTCAGATGAAACAGATAAAAGCAGTGCCTGCGGAATTGATGAAAGTGCGGATATGAGCGGATATAAGGATTTTAGGGAAACAAAAAATCAGTTTGTAGATTCGGATATGCAGGAGGCTCTTTCCGTATTTCAGAAAAAGGAAAGTGCAATCCTGTATTTCGGATATCCAAGCTGTCCGTGGTGTGTGGAGGCACTGCCTGTGATGAATGAAGTCGCGAAGGCAGATAAGCAGCATATCTTATACATACGAACAAGAGATGACAAGAAGGAGCTTCTCTATACACCAAAGCAGAAGCTGGAGATGATTTCCTATACAAAGCAGTTTATGGAAAAGGATGATCAAGGTGAGTATCAGCTTTACGTGCCCTTTGTCGTGGTCGTAAAGGATGGAAAGGCTGTTTCCGGACACATTGGTACGGTGGATGGTCATGATGCGCATGAACGGAAAATGACAGAAAAGGAAACGCAGGAGCTGAAAAAAATCTATGAGGATATGTTTTCTGCCGTAACAAAATAGGGGGATTTTATGAGTAATCAGGTCAAACAGCTGACACTGTCAGCATTCTTTCTGGCATTGGGGCTTGTACTGCCCTTTGCCTTTCATTCCTTCGGACCGCAGGCAGGCACAGTTTTTCTGCCGATGCATATACCGGTATTGCTGTGCGGATTTGTGTGCGGCCCCGCCTATGGCGCTCTGGTTGGCATGCTGACACCGCTGCTGTCGAGTGCATTAACCGGCATGCCGCCGCTCATGCCGACCGGAATTGCCATGTGTTTGGAGCTGTCGACGTATGGCTTTTTGAGCGGATGGATGACAAAAAAGCTGCCGCTGTATCCTTCTTTAATTATCACGATGCTGGCAGGAAGGGCAGTCAGCGGACTTGCCAACCTGGTGCTGCTGAGCATGGCACACAAGGCATATACCATGCAGATATTTTTAACTGCCGCCTTTGTTACTGCGATACCCGGCATTGTGCTGCAGCTGGTGATGATACCGCTTCTTGTGAGTGTCGTGAAAAAGCTGGAGGTCAGAATAGCAGAGGATTGATGCAGCCGAACAGGCAGTTCTGCTGTGTATGCTTTCATATATGTAGAAGGGAAGAGTGTATGCGATTACGAAATCGCTGTGCAGTCTTCCTTTTTTATTGAAGTATTGCATCCTTTGCAGATTGAATAATCCTTAGGATATTTCAGCGGTGAAATAAGCGAGGGTGCGGCAGAGGGGGAGCGTGTGCAGCTTCAATAAAAAGATACAGTCTCGCAATCACTATGTACGGGGGTGTGGGGCATACCAAAAGCAGAAAAAAAACCGGACAGTGTCCGGATTATGTATAATATTCGCCTATGCAACCTCGTACTCTTCGGAAACGAATGTAATCATTCCCTGTGAAAGGGAAGCGATGCGTGCCTGAGAATACACCGGATACCCCTGCGCCTCTACCTTCAGGCGCCCCTGCTGAAAGGCTTTCTCAATTACGATTCCTATGCCTTCGATAACAGCGTTTGCCTGCTTCAGTATTTCAATCCCGCCAAGACATGCCTCACCATTCGCCATGAAATCATCCAGAAACAGGACATGGTCATCAGCGGACAAATATTTCTTACTGCAGATGATATCATAATCCTTGTTTTTGGTAAAGGAATGGATCTGACAGGTATACAGATCGTCCTTCATGATCCGGGAGGTATCCTTTTTGAAATAGACAACGGGAACCTGCAGCAAGTAACCGAGCATGACTGCGGGTGCGATACCACTTGTCTCAATTGTCGCAATTTTGGTGATGTGCTTATCCTTGAAATGCTCTTTGAAATCCTTTGCCAGCTCCATCATCAGCTGTGCATCGATTTGATGGTTCAAAAAAGCATCCACCTTCAAAACATCCTCATTCAGAGCATTGCCGTATTTTTTTATGTATTCTTCCAGTAATCTCATACAAACGCTTCCTCTCTCTTAAATTGTATAAAAAAACGAGACTGATTTCTCATGGGTATTATTATAATATGGAGATAGAGAAATAGCAATCCTTTTTTTGCTTGCATGGGACGGGGACTTCGACTGTAAAAAGGATACGAAAAAAGCTTATATTTCCTGATAAAGAATACTTGCGGCAGCGAAAAGGCTGTGGTATGATGTTGACCAATGAGGTGAATTATGAAAAAAATATACGCAAATATGATACTGGTGGTTGTTACCGTTGTCTGGGGAGGCGGTTTCATCGCTACCGACGGAGCGCTGGATGCGTTGTCTCCGTTTTATATCATGATGATACGTTTTGTAGGGGCTGCTGTTTTTCCACTGCTGATCTGCTGGAAAAAGCTGCGCAGGCTGGATCGTGCAACGATTGGACATGGAATCGTGACAGGGATATTTCTGTTTCTGGCGTTTGCCTTTCAAACCTTTGGCTTGAAGTATTCAACGCCGAGTAAGAATGCATTTCTGACCGCTACCAATGTGGTGTTTGTGCCCTATCTGCTCTGGCTGCTTTGGCATCGGCGTCCCTCCCGCAAGGAGCTGATTGCTTCATTGCTGTGCATTGTGGGTATTGCACTGCTGACGTTGAAAAAGGATGCACTCATGCTGGGCTTCGGCGATATGCTGTCCCTTGTCTGCGCCTTGTTCTTCGCATTGCATATCATTGCGCTGGAACGCTACTCCGCCCATGTGGATACGGTGTGCATGACCGCTTTGCAAATGATGACAGCCGGCGTTATTTCCACGATATGTGCATTGACGCTGGAACAGCCGCCGACCTCCTTTAACTGGCATGCGGCAGGAAATGTGGCCTATCTGATTTTTGTGTCAACTCTGCTTGCCTATCTGCTGCAGACCTTTGCGCAGAAATTTACAACTGCCAACAGCGCATCCCTGATCCTGTCCATGGAGGCGCTGTTTGCTTCCATCTTCTCTTTCCTGCTGCTGGGGGAGGTAATGAGTCCTCCGATGATACTCGGAGCCTGTCTGATTTTCTCCTCCATTCTATATATTGAATATAAGCCCGCACGAAAGAAGAAAGACAAGCAGCAGGATATCTGCTGAAAAAAAGTATAAATACATAAAAAGCTGTAAATTTTTACGATTTACCGCTTTTTTTATACGTACGCTTTGTGATATAATTATCATGTTAAAAAAAGCACAAGCTGTTTATACTGCTTGCGCATAGAGGAGGATATTATGTCATTATTTGATCACGAAGCCAGACAGTTTAAATTCGACGTACTGAGAGAGGTCAGCAAGCGTGCGTTTGATGGAAAACTGAATGATGACGTCTGTGATGAGGTAGCGAATCTGTTGATTCCGGGGAAACATGCAGAATTCCGCTGCTGTATTTATAAGGAAAAAGAAATCATACGCCAGCGGACGCGAATGGCACTTGGTAAGCCGCCGGTACCGGTGGAGAATGACAAAAAGCGTCAGATTGTACGCGTGATTGAAGCAGCATGTGACGGCTGCAGCATCCATAAAATACAGGTGACGGATAATTGCCGGAAGTGTATGGCAAAGGCCTGCCTGTCTGCATGTAAATTTGATGCGATTCATATGGGGGAGGATCACGCTTTCATCGATTATGATAAATGTAAGGAATGCGGTGCCTGCAAAAATGCATGTCCGTTCAATGCCATCGTTGAAACACAGCGTCCCTGCATGAAAAGCTGTCCGGTCGATGCGATCCGTATGGGAGAAGACGGACTGGCGAAAATCGATGAGGCAAAATGTATAAATTGTGGTGCCTGTCAGGTGAAATGTCCGTTTGGCGCAATCGAGGATATGTCCTGGATGCTGGATGTTATCGAGCTGCTGAAGAAAAAAGAAGAGGTTTATGCGGTGTTTGCTCCTGCTATTCAGGGGCAGTTTGACAGCGCAACGCTGCCGCAGATCATGCAGGCAATGCGTGAGCTGGGCTTTAGCGACGTATACGAAGCGGCTATTGGAGCGGATGCTGTGGCATGGTATGAAAAGGAAGATGCAAAAAAGCACAAGGCAGAGGGAAAGAAAATCACTACCTCCTGCTGCCCTGCCTTCGTAAACATGGCGAAGCAGCATTTCCCGACGGTATATGAAAGCAGTGTTTCACATATGGTAAGCCCAATGGTTGCGACAACGCGCTATCTGAAAAAGCATCACCCGAATTGCAAGGTCGTATTCGTGGGACCATGTGTTGCGAAAAAGCAGGAGGTTCAGGACAGTGAGGTTGATTTCTGTATCACCTTCGAAGAGCTTGGTGCAATGTTTGTATCCAGGCATATCTCTCCGGAAAATGTTCCTGCGAAGGAAGAGGATACCGCTTCTGCCTATGGACGATTCTTCTCTGTCGGCGGTGGTGTATCCAAGGCGGTTGCCGTTGCTTTAAAGGAGAATAATGATGAGGCGGTAACAGCGGAATATGCAGATGGAAGCGATGCCTGCAAAAAAGCGCTGCTCATGATGAAGGTGAATCGGTTTCAGGCAGACATTCTGGAGGGTATGGCATGTCAGGGCGGCTGTATCTGCGGACCGGCGACTATAGAAAATATGCCGAAAGCGAAAGCACGCATGACCAAGGAAAATTTGGCAATCAAGGATAAGACGATTGCATCTACCCTTGAGAAATATGATTTCTCGGATATTGATTTACACAGATAAAGAATGATGAGGTGGGAATCGGGACATTCGTAACCCGATTTCTGCCTTTTAACGTTGAAGGCTTTTCATGCTGTATACCAGTTTTTCGCTGTGTCTGATCGGCCAGAATCCGCACCTTCAAGCTGCAGCGGTTTCTGCCATAAAAGCAATCCGTTCCACAAAATTCTACAAATCTCACACAAATGGGCGATGTACAATGTAAGCGGGTGATAATCTATGAAATTGTGTTATGCGATTCAGCCTGCCTTTTATGATATCATGAAGCAGAGTGGGAACATACAGGCATTGCTGGAAGGGATGGATGAGCAGCAAAGAAGCAGAATCCAGATTCCGATAGAAATGCAGTCCCTGCAAGAGAGTGCGGAGGCTTTCTTTCAAAAGGAAATCGAGTGCAGAAAGGACTGTCTCAGCTATGATCATTTTTTGAAATCCCGGGTATATGTGGTGTACATACGGGAGGGAGCGGCCTGCATGGAGGATTGCACGAATCCGTTTTATCAGCTGCTGAAAAGAAAATATCGCTGCCTTCTGGTCCAAGAAGTGGATAAATAGGGCGAAAACTATTGTAAAATCTCCATAAAAATAGTAAAATATGCTTATTGTAAGGAGGATTACATATGGATTTTTTAAGCTCTGTGTTATTTACCCTTGTAGGATTGGCAATTGGGGGATTCCTCGGTTTCTATTTCACAAAAAAGAAATTCGAGAAAGAACTTAGAGAAAACCCGCCTATCAACGAGAAAATGATTCGTGCGATGTTTTTACAAATGGGAAGAAAACCATCTGAGGCTCAGATTAAACAGATAATGAAGTCAGTGAACGCAAACAGATAATACACGGTGATGACCGTGTTTTATTTTATCTTGTTTCTTGTATTCTGATTTTGAAGAATCTTTCTGTTTCCTGACGATTTTATAACGAATCTGTAAGTTAGCTTCACAGGGGAATAAGTATGCTATAATGAGTATGGTGATAAAGTGAAGATTATAAGAAAACTGTTCCTGATTTTGCTGCTGATCGTTTTGATTGCTCTCACACTGTTTGTAGGACTTGGCTTTGTGAATTATGTCAAGGCTACCAATGAGGTCAGCATCAGTGAAAAGGTAGAGGAAATTAAAAATAAAAAGTCCTATGTAACGTATGATGAAATCAGCGAAGAGCTGCTGCAGGCAACGGTTGCAATCGAGGACCGGCGCTTTTATGAGCATCATGGGGTGGAATACCGTTCCATGGCCAGAGCACTGTACCAGAATGTGCTGGCGGGGCAGATTCGCGGAGGAGGGAGCACCATCACGCAGCAGCTGGCAAAAAATATGTATTACACCTATCAGCCGTCCTATCTGCGCAAGGTCAGTGAGATTTTTACCGCATACGATCTTGAAAGGGAACTGAGCAAAAAAGAAATATTGGAGCTGTATGTCAACGTGATCAATTACGGAGATAATTATATCGGAATCAAGGCGGCAAGTGAGGGATATTTTCATAAGGAGCCAAAGGATCTGACGCTGGATGAGGCAACGCTTTTGGCAGGTCTTCCACAATCTCCCGCAAATTATCAGCTGAGTAATCATGAATCCGCAGCCAGAAATCGGCAGATTCAGGTACTGAATGCAATGATTCGTGAAAATATGATCGATGAGCAGCAGAAGGCGGCAGTCATGAAGCAGGTGGAAAAGTAAGCGCTATTCCTGAATCAGTAAGCACGCATTGTCTGCATAAGGCATAGCAGCAGGTATAAAAAAACCTTCAACACAATCGATGAATAAGGATATATCTTTCATTGATTGTTGCGATGGTTTTCTTTTTTTTAGGAATGATTTGCAAAAAAAGCTGGCGGGTATATATATGAAGCTTGAAACAGCAGACAATGACTGTGCCATCGCATAAGCCGGTGTGTACAATGCGGATCAATTGAAAATGGAATCGGAATTCTCATAAATAAAAAAAACAGATACGATGTATCTGTTGTCTGGTTTACTGGTGCCCGAGGCCGGACTCGAACCGGCATGGTATTGCTACCGACGGATTTTGAGTCCGTTGCGTCTACCAGTTTCACCACTCGGGCGATTGCTTTGTTATTATAGCGTATTTATTTAGGAATTGCAATCCTTTTTTTATGAAAAACATAGGATAATGGTGAGCTCCTGCAGATAATGTAAGAATTGCTGTGACTGAAATAAAATGAAAAAATCTTTGCTTTTTACCATGGATTTTACATTTTTTTCAAACTGTGTTATACTTATAACTACACATGGTGAAAAAGGATGGGGACGCAGAAATCGCCTTTCATCTTACGTCGCCGGTACGCTGTCGACAGACAGTTTTTTCTATTTGGAAAAGAGAGGAGGAATATAGATGTTGGAATTTCAGCATGTTTCCAAAACTTTTAAAAATCAGGAGGTTCTTCATGATATCAATATGGAGATTCACGACGGTGAATTTGTTGTACTTATCGGCCCCAGCGGCTGCGGGAAGACAACGTCCCTGAAAATGATCAATCGTTTGATCGCTCCCTCGAAAGGTCAGATACTTTTGAATGGCAGTGATATTCGAAATGAGGATGTGATTCGTCTGCGAAGAAATATGGGATATGTCATCCAGCAGACAGGCTTGTTTCCGCATATGAATATAGAGGATAATATGGAGGTGATTGCAAAGCTGGAGCATGTGGAGCAGGCACAGCGCAGGGCAAGGACCAGGGAGCTGATGGAAATGGTTGGACTGGACTATGCCGAATTTTCCCAACGCTATCCGCAGGAGCTCAGCGGCGGTCAGCAGCAAAGAGTCGGTGTGGCCAGAGCTTTTGCTCTTGATCCGGATATCATCCTGATGGATGAGCCGTTTTCCGCACTGGACCCGATTACGCGATCATCACTGCAGGATCAGCTTTTACAGATTCAGGAAAACGTGAGAAAAACGATCGTATTCGTAACACATGATATGGATGAGGCAATTAAAATTGCAGATCGTATCTGCATTATGCATGATGGAAATATCGTGCAATTCGATACACCGGAGGAAATTCTAAAGCATCCGGTTAACGAATTTGTCAGCAGCTTTGTCGGTAAAAACCGCATCTGGGATTCGCCGGAGCTGATTCGTGCCAGTGATATCATGATTAAGCGTGTCATTACAACCTATCCGGGTGTTTCTCTGGTACGTGCCTATGAATACATGCGTTACAACAAGGTGGATACGCTGATGGTGGTTGATCACAGCCAGATGCTGCAGGGAATGATCACGGCCAAAATGATTCGCAGACAGCCGCGGGACAATCACCTGCTGGTGCGTGATATTATGGTCAATCCTGCATACTGTGCTCAGGAGGATGATAACCTTGTGGATGTTATGCAGCAGACAAGACAGCATGACTTTTACAATGTTCCTGTATTGGATGAGCAGGGAAAGCTGCGTGGACTGATTACCAGAAGCTCTCTGGTGACAACCTTCTCCAAGCAGTTTGATCTGGAAGAAGGTGAACAGGCATGAGTGAATTTCTCGAATATGTACAATCCATCCAGGGACAGATTTTATCGTTGAGCTGGGAGCATGTGGAGCTTACGCTGTTTTCTGTGATTCTTGCCATTGCGATTGGTGTTCCTCTTGGGATTTTGATTTCCTATCTCAAAAAGCTGACAAAGCCGGTTCTGGGAATTGCCAATATCGTTCAGGCCATACCGAGCCTTGCCTTGCTTGGGTTTGCAATCCCGTTCCTTGGAATCGGCTCCAAGCCGGCCATTTTTATGGTTATTCTGTATTCACTGCTGCCAATTATTAAAAATACGTATACCGGTATTCAAAGCATACCGGATCAGACACTGGAGGCGGCTAAGGGTATCGGTATGACAAGAGCGCAGATTCTTATAAAGGTACAAATTCCCATGGCATTGCCAATTATTATGGCGGGTGTACGGATTTCTGCTGTTACAGCTGTCGGACTGATGACGATTGCGGCCTTTATCGGAGCAGGAGGTCTTGGCTACCTTGTATATTCCGGTATCCGAACATCCAACAATATGCAGATTCTGGCCGGTGCAGTTCCTGCCTGTATTCTGGCGCTGGTTATTGATTCCTTTATGGGAATCCTGGAGCGTGTGGTTGTTCCGGAAGGACTGACGATTGGAAATTCACAGACCAATCGACCTGTACGCAAATCAACAAAACTTATTGTATCACTGCTGTGTCTTTGCCTGCTGATGGCTTCTGTTGGGGGCAGACTTATGAAGGGCGTGAGTAAGGACGCTTTGCATATCGGGAGCTCCGATATGAGTGAACAGCTGATTCTCGGTAACATGTATGCCGATATGATAGAAGCGAAAACGGACTACAAGGTTCAAAGAGATCTTTCTCTTGGCGGGGTACAGATATGCTTCAGCGCACTGCAAAACGGTCAGATTGACATGTATGTTGATTATACCGGAACATTATATGGCGATATTTTAAAAATGAAATCAAACAGCAATGCAGATGAGGTGTATCGCATTGCGAAAGATAAAATCAAAGAACAATATAATCTTACACTGCTGGATCAGACGCCGTTTAACGATACCTATACCTTTACTGTGCGCAAGGATACAGCAGAGAAATACAATTTAAAGACAGTCAGTGATCTGGAAAAGGTATCCGATCGTCTTACCATCACACCAACCCTGGCATTCAATAATCGTAAAGAGGCGCTGCCAGGCATCAAAAGCAAATATCCGAACATGAACTTTCAGGATAATATTGCAATGGATGGAGCGACACGCTATGTAGCTCTGGCCAATAAAGAAAGTGATGTGATTGATGCATATTCCACGGACGGACTGATCGACTATTATGATCTGGTCGTGCTGGAGGATGATAAACAGTATTTTCTTCCATACTATGGGGTACCTATGGTAAGCGAGCATCTGCTTACGGAGTATCCGGATGCAGTTGGGGTGATCAATGAGCTTAGCAAGCATCTGAGCAGCGAAGGGATGCGAAAGCTGAATTATGAGGTGGATGTAAAAAAACGTGAGCCGGCAGAGGTTGCACACGAATTTCTGGTACAGGAGGGGCTGCTGGAAAAATAAGCGTACAGTGCATAGAAAAAGTTACCTCCTGTATCAGTACGCTTACCTGCGTAAAACTGTGATCTGCTTATAAAAAGAATGGGACTCTTATTCTGTTGGATGATATCCAATGGAAGCGGAGGCCCTTTTGTTATTCCGGGATAGAACAGCAAAATTAGGAAAATGACCTGACTATCCGTTATAGACATTCAATGCCCTTTAGAATAGGATCGAAATATTTCATATCTTTTTCAATTTCTCCAGCATTTCGCTGTGCGGTCGCAGATATTGCATAATTGTTTTGTTTCACACTTTATTCTTTGGCTGTTATAAACCTCTATCCGTTTCCAGGATGGTGCTGTCGGGGTTTGCTTTTAACTTTCTAAGTAAATATCACAACACCTGCCTATGTCTTTCCGGCAGTATCCTGCAATATGCAAAATCGGCGTATCGTCTAATAGGAAATAAATATATCATACAGGCAATTACCGTCCCGTTAAATAAAAGCTGTCTTAAAAGAAGCAGCTTGCATTCAAGAGGTCCGCATTTGGATTATGCGCTGCTTTTAACTCAACATATTTTCTGTTGAAAGGCGCTAGGGATTGTTTCTGCTTATGGAATACGGGAAGGGATTGCTGCAAAGCAAACTTTTCCAGCCGCTTCGCCAGTGGTTCCTTTCATTTATGAATTTTCTTTCTTCGCATTGATAAGGTAGTGGGCTATATCAGCTGTAAAGAATCAATACAGCATGCCTTTGGCAATGCATATTCTATATTGCTGCTTGCAAGTTCGTGAAAACATGATATACTATAATCGTTTACAAGTAAACTAATGGAGGTGATGACATGCTCAAACATACCAATCTGGAAACACTTGTAAAGCGTTGTGCGGCTTTTCGTAAGGTTTATGCCAGAATAAGTGCGCCTGAGCTGAAGCATTACCAGCTCTCTCCCAGCGAAGTGGATATTCTGATTTTCCTATCCAACAATCGTACAATCAATACGGCAAAGAAGCTGAGTGCATTTCTTGGTATATCCAAGGGGCTGGTTGCCAGAGGGATTGAATCCCTGTTGCTAAAGGGATATGTATACATAGAAACAGACAATAGTGACCGGCGTATACAGCACCTGTTTCTGACAGAAGCGGCACAGGAGGTCATTCAGGTGCTTTTGAAAAAACGCAGTGAGGTGGAAGCTCACATTCTGAAGGGGATCCCACAGGAGCATATAAATATCGTCCTACAGACCTTTGATCGCATCAATGCGAATATCGAAAATATTATAGAAACAAATGAACACACATTGGAGGAATGATGAATGAAGATGTCAAAAGAAGTGGATTTGGGAAAGGAACGCATTGGCAGATTATTTTTTATGCTGGCAGTACCGGCTATTTTATCACAGCTGGTTAACGCTCTGTACAATATGGTAGACCGTATGTACATCGGTCATATACCGGAAGTGGGTGCAACGGCCCTGACAGGTGTCGGAATCAGCTTTCCTATTATCATGATTATATCCGCCTTTGCGGCACTTGTCGCAATGGGGGGAGCACCACGTGCTTCTATTCTGATGGGGCAGCAGGATATCAAGGGTGCGGAGAAGATTCTCGGAAACTGCTGCTGTGCTCTGATCATCACCGCTCTGGTGCTTACCATAGCTGTCATCGGTTTTCATACACCACTGCTTTATATGTTTGGAGCAAGTGAGAATACGATCGGCTATGCACAGTCCTATATGATCATATATGCTGCCGGCACGATTTTCGTCCAGCTTACGCTTGGGATGAACGCCTTTATATCCGCGCAGGGCTTCAGCAGAATCAGTATGCTGACCGTTGTAATCGGAGCTATCACCAATATCATTTTGGATCCGATACTGATTTTTGTTTTCGATATGGGAGTGCAGGGTGCTGCGCTCGCCACGGTTATATCGCAGGGTATTTCTTCCGTTTGGGTCATGCGCTTTCTGATGGGAAAGCAGACGATATTGAAGCTGCGCATGAGCAATTTCCGTATAAAAGCAAAGGTGCTGTTACCCTCACTTGCCTTAGGTGTTGCACCCTTCATAATGCAATCAACGGAAAGTATTCTCGTATTGTGCTTTAACTCTTCCCTCTTGAAGTATGGGGGAGACCTTGCAGTCGGTGCTATGACGATACTATCGAGTGTTATGCAGTTTGCCATGCTGCCACTATCCGGCTTTACCCAGGGAGCACAGCCGATTATCAGCTATAACTATGGCGCAAACAATGCCTATCGTGTGAAAAAGGCCTTTCGTCTGTTGCTGATCAGCTGTCTGACCTACTCTGCTATACTCTGGCTGCTTGCCATGGTGGTGCCAAATATGTTTGCGGCGATATTTACCAGTGATCCCGCTCTAACAGAAATTACCGTGTGGGCTTTGCGCATTTATATGGGAGGTTGCCTGCTGTTTGGAGCACAGATTGCCTGTCAGCAAACCTTTATTGCCCTTGGCAACGCAAAAACCTCAGCATTTCTTGCGATGTTTCGTAAAATTATCGTTTTGATCCCGCTGATTTATATCCTTCCGATGTTTATAGAGGATAAGGTTATGGCAGTATTTCTGGCAGAGCCGATCGCGGATATACTGGCCGTTCTGACTACGGTAACGATGTTCGTGCTCTTCTTCAAAAAACTGCTTCGTAACATGGATGAAGAACATGTGGAAGAAGCAAAGCAGCAAACACAACTGGAGGAAAAGGAAGCATAAACCGTTAGAGGGAATGAATGCCAAAGAGCTTTCCTGCAATTCTGATATATAGAAGGGCTTCTTATAGGATATTAAGCAATCGTATAGGAGCCCTTTTATTATGTCATCAAAAGAAGGAAAGGGAACTGTGAAAATCTACTACAATATTGGGGAAGAAGCTGATTTTACCATAGGTATTGCCTTGTGTATGGTATACTTCTATATATAGAATACGAATATAGTTAAAACATAGAGGAAAGAGAGATACTATGAGGGTAAAAGATTTCTTTAAAAAATTATGGAAGTAAGATGAAGAGCAGACAGTGCAGAGACAGGATACAGTGGAACGAATCGGCAAAGATATAGAATTTTACCGTTGTGATACTGCTGCATGTGATGAAGTGGTATTTCGGATGAAGCAGGTAAGGAACGCTTGTGTGAATGAACAGTAGACTGGATCTTACGAAACCGTGATCTTATTCCACTGGATCCGCCATCCTATAGGCGATGGGGAAGGTTTGTACGGTATATGATAATCAGCTGTCGTATGCGGCGTATCCAAGGCGTTGTGACACAGTTTGCTGATTTATGACAAAAAAGTCAAAAAAATAAAAAAAGCTGTTGACACACAGGGATATGTGTTGTATTATATACGAGCGCTGATGAGAAACAAGGGCGCGCGAAATAGAAATTTCGGTCTTTGAAAACTGAACAGGAAACGTCAATTATTTGAGA
>OBXM01000089.1_pt1 | contig 123338 bp, 86 predicted proteins | sample 1538141 | NCBI WGS metagenome assembly OBXM01 (sample SAMEA2580153, study PRJEB22360) | human gut metagenome | biome: human gut; feature: human-associated habitat; material: faeces | place: Denmark | collected 2008/2010 | reverse complement strand
CGGCATCGTAGGGCCTCTTTGTGTCCTTCGCCCGGGCAGCCGCAGCCGCTCTCGATGCTGCGGAGGTGGAGACACGGCAAGTGGAGGAAATCATCGACTTCCGTTTCCCCTATCTCATGATGAATGATGTGATGCGTGTGGTGAAAGACCTCTCTCCCCGCATTGTCAGTCAGCAGTTCGACAACGACTGCACCATCCGCCTTGCCATCCGCCGCAGCATGGCGGAGGAGTTGAGGAGTAGACTGGGCGTGGGCGGGAAGGCCTCCCCCGGCCCCTCCGAAGGAGGGGAGGGCCTCGCGGGATAAAAGCTGTTTGAAGCTCCCTAAGTTTTGGGGGAGGCATTTCTTCCCTCTGTATCTAAGTCGCCAAGTTAGGGAGTCTTGACAAGGAAACAAGGCCAGGCGTTTGGAAGCTAAGAGTTGGAAAAATAAAAGGCAAAAGCTGATTAAGGCTTTTGCCTTTGTGAGAATAAAGGGGGAGAGGGGTAAAAAAAACAACTGCACGCCATCTGCATCGTCCTCTGTCAAGGCGACGCAGATGGCGTGTGTGTTTACAGACCTCTGGCTTTCAGCAGGGCTGTGGCATCGGGAGCCGGCAGACCGGTGAAGTCGGAGAACATCTGCATGAGGTCAAGCGTGTTGCCCCGGCTCAGCACCTTGTCGCGGAACGACTGGCCTACAGCCGGCGTGAGTGCACCGTGGGCGGCAAAGTAGTCGGCAATGTTCACGGCCAGCACCTCACTCCACAGATAGCTGTAATAGCCTGCTGCATAGCCTCCTCCCCACACGTGGTTGAAGTAGGATGTGGAGTAGCGGGGCGGAATCTGGCTGTTGAGCAGTCCGATTTCCCGTAGTGTCGAGGTCTCGAAATCCTTGGCCCCGTCGGCCGAGGGCACCTGTTCCGCCGTGAGTGTGTGCCACGCGAGGTCGAGGCAGGTGGCAGCCAGATTCTCGCCCAGGGCATAGGCCGGCTGGAAGTTGATGGAGCCCAGCATCTTCTCCTTGAGGGCTTCGGGCATGGGGAGGTTGGTCTCGAAGTGGCGGGCGTAGTGGTCGAACACCTCGGGGATGGAGGCAAACGACTCGTTGAATTGCGAGGGCATCTCCACAAAGTCGCGGGCCACAGCCGTTCCGCTCAGCGTGTTGTAGCGGCAGTCGGACAACATGCCGTGCAGGGCGTGCCCGAACTCGTGGAAGAGGGTTGTCACCTCGTCCCATGTGAGGAGCGTGGGACGGCCTTCGGGAGCCTTGGCATAGTTGCACACATTATATATAATAGGCAGCTGACGGCGCAGGCGGCTCTGCTTGGCAAAGGCACTCATCCATGCTCCGCCGCGCTTGGTGGGCCGGCGGAAGTAGTCGCAGTAGAAGAGGGCAAGCTGGTGGCCGTCTTTGTCCAGCACGTCAAACACCTTCATGTCGGCATGGTAGGTGGGCAAGTCGGTGCGCTGTTTGAACGACAGACCGTAGACGCGGTGGGCGGCGTAGAACACCCCGTTGACGAGCACGCTGTCGATGTTGAAGTAGGGCTTCACGTCGTCGTCCGAGAAGCTGTACTGCTCCTTCTTCATCTTGGCCGAATAGTAGAAGCGGTCGTAGGGCTCGAGCTTGAAGTCAGGACCCATCGTGCGCCGGGCGTAGGCTTCGATGGCCTGTGTTTCGGCCTGGGCCTTGGGCGTGTAGGCGGCGATGAGCTGTTTGAGGAAGCGGTAGGTGTTGTCGGTGTTCTTGGCCATCGCGTTGTCGAGCGAGTAGGACGCATAGTCTTTGAAGCCCATGAGCCTGGCCTTCTCGGCCCGCAGGCGGGCCATCTCGGCGATGATGGGGAAGGTGTTGAAGTCGCCCGACCCGTCGGCCCGGTGGATGGACGCCCGGTAGACGCGCTCGCGCAGGGCCCGGTTGTCGAGCGAAGCGAGGATGGGTTGCTGGGTGGTGTTGGTGATCACGATGCAGTAGGGTGCTTTTCCCCCACGGCTCTCGGCATCTTTTTGGCACTGGGCGATGTCGGCCGCACCAAGTCCGGCCAGTTCGCCCTCGCTTTCCACCCACACGGCTGCGGCGTTGGTCGCCTTGGGCAGCATGTTGCCGAACTCCTGCTGCAAGGCCGCTATGCGCTTGTTGATTTGCTGCATACGTGCCATCTTGTCTTCCGGAAGCAGGGCCCCCGAGCGCACAAACTTCTTGTAGACCTCCTCCAGCAGTTTCCGGTCTTCCCCCTTGAGCGTGTTGCGCTCATGGTCGTAAACATATTTGATGCGTTGGAAGAAGCGTTGGTTGAACGATATTTCGTTCTCAAAGTCGGTAAGCAGGGGCACGGCCTCCTTCTCCGCCTGTTCTATCTCCGGTGTCTTGTCGGCACTGACCAGCGCGAAGAAGATGCTCGACACGCGGTCGAGCAGCAGTCCGCTCTTCTCGTAGGCCAGAATGGTGTTGGCGAACGTAGGCTTCGCCTTGTCGGCCACGATGCGCGCAATCTCTTCCCGCTGTTGGCGTATGCCTTCCTTGAGGGCCGGCAGATAGTCTTCTCCTTTGATTTTGCTGAAGTCAGGTGCACCGTAAGGCAACGTGCCCGGGCGCATCAGCGGATTGTTTTCCATCAGATTTCCTTTCTTGTTTTGAGCCGTTGCAGCTGTGCCCGGCATCATGGCAGCAGCCAGTGCGGCGGCGAGCAACGCCTTTCCGAGTTTGATGTTCATAGTTTTTGTTTGTTGTTGATACTTTGTTTCTGCAAAGATAGTGCAAGTGAGGGCAATGAAAGCTTGTTTTCAAATTGCCGAACGCCGCCTATCTTATGCAAATATAAGCAAAATACCGCTCATATCCCCACTTTTGGCAGATAAAAGTTATACAAGTGTCTGATTCAATGAGCCTCTCGGTGGTGTGCATCAGGCATAGCTGTGCATGCCGCCGAGGAAGTAGTTGACACCGAAGTAGGTCATGAGAATGGTGAGGAAGGCGATGGTGGTGTAGAGATGGTAGGCCGTGGGGCGGCTGAAGAGGGGGAAAGAGCGGGTGTGGAGCACCACGGCGTAGACCATGAAGGTGATCAGCGCCCATGTCTCCTTGGGATCCCAGCTCCAGTAGGTGCCCCAACTGACGTTGGCCCAGATGGCACCGATGAAGATGCCGAGGCCCAGCGTGGTGACGGCCGGATAGAGGAACAAACGGCTGAGTGCCTGCAACTCGACGCCCTTGCGGGGGAGGAGCAGACCCATGAGTCCGCAGATGAAGGTCATGGCCAACAGGGCATAGCTCATCATGATGATGCCCACGTGGATGCTCAGCAGCGGACTGTTGAGCACGGGCATCATCCGCCCGATGGCGGGATCCATCTGCGAGATGTGGCTCACGAGCAGGAAGAAGCCCGAGAGCAGGAAGCCGAACACCACCACGATGTGGGCCTTGCGCCACGCAAGGAGCGAGAGCAGTTGGGTGAACCACGCCACGACAAGCATCGTCTCGTAGCCGTTGCTCATGGGCACGTAGCCGCTGATGATCCAGCGCAGTGCCAGTGCCACCGTCAGGGCGAGCATCGAGAGCACCATGAGCACGACAAACAACGGGCCGGAGGCGGCCGACAGCCTTGCCATGAGGCTTCGCTTCCCGGTGGGGCGGGCCGAAGTGTCGTCCTTACCCGTCAGTTTGCGGATGGTGAGGCCGAGGGCGATGAGCCCCAACGTGAGGTTCACGACGAAGAGAATCGTGGCAAACGGCACACTGTTGTAGAGACGCTCGGCCTCCACCTCCCGTGGAGAGGGCATACCCGCTCCGCCGTTGCGCTGCTGATAGGCCATCACCTCGTCGATGGTCTTGTTCACATCGGCATTGCTGCCCGAGAGCGCATAGCGGTAGAGGTCGGCAAACACCTGCTGCATATAGGCACTGTCGCGGGCACTCACGGCCCCCTTGTAGCTTCGGTTGGGGGCATACCACTGCGTAGAGCCCTTTGCCGTGTGGGGGAATATCTTCAGCGGCGCGCCCCCACGCAGTTCCATGATGAGCTGCACTTTCTCGTCGAGCTCCACCGCATCCTGATGAAAACCGTCTTGCGCCCCATGGTAGTATTCCTCCACATACTGCTTGAGGCGGTAGTCGCCGGCCAGAAAGAGGTCGTTCACCGACACGTAGTCGGGCAACTGGAGCGTGGATTTCAGTTGTCCGCCTTTCACCTTGATGATTTTCTCGCCCGCCCACTGGTCGCCCCAGAAGATGAATCCCGTGAGCACCTGTTCGGGCGTGCAACCCCGATAGCTGCGCTTGCCGCAGAGCTTCTTCGTCAGGTCGTAGGCATAGGTCTGCAACGGCGCGATGCGGTCGTTGTAGAGCACGCTCATGCGGCCGAAGTGGTCGGCTGTGCGGCGGGGGAAGGTGGTGGTGGCAGCAGCCGGCTGTTGCAGGGCCATGAGGGCGAGGATAGCCAGCGCGCCCTTGCGCAGCACATCGCTCCGGAGCAGCCGGCGGAAAGTGCCCCGGGGGTCGACGAGCAGCCACAGGAGCGAGAAGAAGAGCAGGGCGTAGCCCACGTAGGTGACGGGAATGCCGTAAGGGTCGCTGTTGATGGCCAGCACGCTGCCCCGGCCGTCCTCGTCGTAGGAACTCTGATAGAAGCGCACGCCGCCGTGGGAGGCTATCCTGTTCATCGAAACCGTGTAGCGGTTGGCCGGTCCGTCGCCCCCGATGCTGATAATTGACTCATAGTCGGCTGCGGCCTTGGTGCCTTCGTGATAGCGGATGTTGAACTTCTCGAGCTTCACCTTGAAGGGCAGGCGGGCCGGTTCCATGCCTTGCCCATCCTTGGCCGCCATATATTCGGCGGTGGACTGGCCTTGCCGCAGGTGCATGGCCCCCCGACGGGCCGTGAGCCGGGTGAGCAATGCACCGGCAAGGATGACCACGAAAGCGGCGTGGAGCAGCAGAGTGGGCCACCGGCGCAGGCGGCTTTGGGCGATGTAGACGATGCCGGCAGCCGTGAGCAGGGCCCACAGCAGGGTGAACCACCACGTGTGGTAGAGGTCGCCCGCGCCCAGCTTTTCACAAAATGTGGCGGCAGCCATGACGGCCACCACCACGATATACAGAGAGAAAGTTATTTTCTTGATCATTGATCAGACCTTCCGTGTCGGTTGTATGCGCCCTTAGATGGAGCGCAGGAATTTCACCACAGCGTCGCGGTCGGCCTTGGGCAGGTGGTAGAACTTCACCGCACTCCAGTAGGCGTCGCTGTTTTTGCTGTAGGCATGCCACATGATGGCCTCCACCTCGTTGCGTGCCCGGCAGTCGTGCAGACGGTCTTCGGCACCCGTGTTGAGCAGGCTCAGGCCGCGGCCCCACAGCGGTGTGGTGCGGCACCAGCTTCCGTGTATGCCGTTTTTCATGTAGAGCCGGTGCTGTATCATGTCCGTGTAGGGATAGATGGTCTGATGGGCATACTTCGGCAGGTTGAGGTTGTTGTTCTTGATGGGGGAGGGCACCCAATAGTTGTCGTCGCCCGTCTCCCATTTCGGACGGTGGCAGCTGGCACACCCCATCTCCATGAAGAGCTTCTTGCCGCGCTGTACGGTGGCGTCGTTGAGGTCGCGGGCACGCGGAACGGCCAGTCCTCGGTGCCACACCATGTACTGCCAGAAGTTGTTGTCCGTCATTTCGGGCTTGAAGTTGTGGTAGGCGTTGTTAAACTGGTTGGTCTTCGGGTCGAGCAAAGCCTTCACCGCAGCGGCGATTCCGGCCTCGGTGCCGTCATTGTAGTAAGGCGACGAGGGGTCTTTCTTGATAGCTGCAATCACCTTCTTGTTCTCGCTCATGGCCTTAGCCCAGGCCGTGGTGGTGTAGAGGTAGGGCCGGTCGCTGCGGCTCACGTTGGGGATGTTCCACATGGCGTTGGCTCCCGCACCGTCTTGGAGCGAAGCGCGCGTCATGGCGTAGGTGAAGCGTTTCACCTTCATCTGGCCGTCGGCCAGTTTATACCACGCCCCGTTGGGTTTGCCGAGTGTGGGGTCTCCGGCCCAGTCGCCCTTGGAGGCATCCCAGAAACCGGGGTTGAGCACCTTGGCGATGTCCACGCCGCGCTTCTGTGCCGCAGCCGCCTGCCGGATGTATTCGGCCTTGATGCTGTCTTGCGGGATGGCATCGAGCAGTCCCGTGCCGTAGAGGCCGATGGTAGACTCCAGCCTCACGGCATAGTTGGTGGGTATGGGGTTGGTGTTGAAGGCGGTGGGCAGGATGGTCACTTCGGGGTAGATGAGCTCATACCTCTCGCCGTCGGGGAACTGCATGGGCAGTCCGCTCTCCATGGCGGTGACGGTCTCCCACTTCATGGTGATGCCTTTCTCGTTTACAGGCGGCAGGAAGGGCGACACGGCGCGCGTCTGCGGCATGCCCGTCACCTCAAGAGATGTAGGGCCCGTCGTCGCTGTTGGCACCGTCTACGGGGTGATAGATCACGAGCAGATAGCCGTTGCCCTTGTGGTCGGCATCGTAGGACTCGACGCGCTTGCCGTGGCCGTAGCCGGGGTGGCAGTGGATGCAAGACGAGCGCACGTAGGCCGGGCCAAGGCCTGCAAAATCTTTGGTAGAGGGGGTGGAAGAGGGGAGGAAATCGTGCTCGAAGAAGATTTCCCCGCGCTTGAAGGCATCCAGCAGATTGGCGTTTCCGACGGCTGGTGTCTCGTCTTCATAGCAAGAGGCGGTGGTGTTTTCGGTTGTTCCCAGTTCTCCTCCGGGATACCACTCGCTCGGGGTGAAGCCGTTGGTGGCCTTGCCTACATATTTGTAGTCGTCTTCGCCGTTGGTGCTGATGCCGCCGGCCGTGGTGCCGCCGTTGTCATCGTCGTGGCAGGCGGTGAGCGAAAGGCCCATCATGGCTGCCAGCATCAGCGGCCCGTATGTCTTGAATGTTTTCATCATGTTTTTGTTTTATGGGAAATAGTGTCCGGAGGCCTTGGGTCTTCGGACACTATTCTTTTTGGTTTGTTGTAATAATCAGTTCTTCAGAATCCACTGCGAGGCCTTGTTCAGTTCGCTGTCGAGCTCGCCCACAGCGTCCATGGCAGCCTTCACGAGCGGGGCACCCGGGTTAAGCACGAACGGTGTGCCGCTGGTCTGGCAGGCCTTCAGGGCCTTCAGGGCAGCCGTGAGTTTGGCGTTGATGAGGGCAGCCTCCACCACATTGTAGGTGTTGAGGTAGCTCATCAGCGACTTGGCTGCGTAGGTGTTCCCGTTGTAGTTGCCATAGAGCGAGTTCTGGATGCTCATGATGTTGTCGTAGAAGTCGGTGAACGAGTTGTAGCTGTAAGGCGACTCGATGTAGTTGGGGTCATCGGGCTCCATCTTGCCGTCTTCACCCTCATGCTGTGAGTTCGGGTCTTTCGATGCACGGTAGGCCTGTCCCATCTTCTGGTCGGCCACCTCGGCGCAGATGTTGGAGCAACCCGACACGAGGATGGTCTCCACCACTTTCTTCACCGAGCTCTGTGTGCTCTTGGCCGTGCCGGCCTGCAGCAGGTCTTCACCGTAGGTCAGGCCTTTTTTGGTCAGGGTCTTGAAGTCGTCGAAGTGCTTGGCGCACTCGGCAATGCGGGCCTTGTAGGCAGCGGAGGCGGCAGGATTCCAAGCCACCACGAGCTGGTAGCACTTGTCGCGCAGGTCGCCGGCCACGGCTGTGGCGAAGATCACTTCTTCCTTGGCAGTCACGTTCTTGCCGTCGAAGATGTTCTCATACTTCTCCACCTCGTCGTTGTTGAAGAAAGATGCGGGGCGGTTTTTGCCGTCGCGGAAGAAGATGAACTCGATGCCGTGGAAACCGAGGTTCTCGGCAGTGAGGTTCTTGCGGGTCACTTCGATGTCTTCAGCCTCTTTGTCGAGGGTCTTTATCTTGGCGTCGCTGGCCAAGTCTTTGGCCAGTGTGGGCACGTCGAGGGGCCAGCTGTCGATGTGCGGGTCGATCTCGAAGTCGCTGGCAGCCCCGTAGAGGAATGCCTCCGACTCCTCCCAATACTGGCGGGCGGCCTTGTAGGAAGTGCAGATGGCGTCGATTTCGCTCTGCTCCACCCTTGTGCCGGCTTTCAGCTTGGCCTTGAGGGCGTTGATCTTGGCGTAGAGCCCTTCAGCCTCGGAGGCCAGATTGCCATAGGTGGGGTAGACCACGTTGTTGAGATACTCTGCGGTGAGGTCTTTCACGGCCTGTTCCTGCTTCTCGATGGTGGTTTTGCCGTCATCGCCTTTGTCGTCGTCGCTGCACGAAGTCATGCTCCATGTCAGCGTGCATGCTGCTGCGAAGAGCATGGCATACTTAAACATCTTTTTCATGTTGTTTTCCGTTTTTTATGTTAATTGCAATGATACTGATTTCATCTGCGGGCAGTCCGAAGCACCAATATGTGAGCCCCTACGGCAGCTTGAATCTTTTACCTTTTGAATGTTTCAATTTTTGCATCTTACAAGAAGAATCCCTCGTAGGCGATGCCGATGTTGAGACTCGGCTCGTTGTTGAGCGGGCTGCGCAGCTTGCGGTAGGAGTAGTCGCACTTGACGGCTATCTGCGGCAGCGGATAGTAGTTGGCTCCCACGGTGAACACCCGGCGGTTGGTGTAGTTGTGGGTGGATTCGGGCTGCGAGGCCTCGTTGATGTAGGAGTCGTAGTAGTCGTAGCGGCCGAAGAGATAGAGCTTCTTGTTGGCCGCCCTCATGCAGCTGATTTGCGAGAACACGTTGTAGCCGGCCTCGATGCCGATGGCCACGGCATTCTTGCCCACCTGCGTCTTGTTGTAGGGCGAGGTCTTGATGCTGTTGCGCTTGGCACTGTTGAGCATGGGCGTGTCGGAGATGTATCCGTAGTCGGCCTGTCCGCGCACAATCCAGTTGTAGCGGTTGAAGGTGAAGTCGAACGAACCGATGTAAGTGTTGGCCTTTACGGTTCTGTAAGGTCCGTTGACCATATCGTTGGGGTAGGTGTTGTGCATCGACTGCCCGTAGTAGCCGCTCAGGCCCAACCGCAGTCCGGGCAGCGTGTAGTTGTCCACGCGGAAGGCGAAGCCGTATTTGTTGGCGGGCTTGAACTCGTAGGCCGAGCCTGCCCCGCCATGCACCCATCCGTCGCGGGAGAACATCATGGCGTTGAGTCCGGCCACCATCATCACCTCATACTTGAAGTCGCCGTGGCGGCCCCAGAGGCTGATGCCCGTGTCGTGCCACGTGGAGGGGAGCACCGTGTTCTCGCCCTCGGGGCGGTAGACGGTGAAGAAGTTGAGCGGCTCGTGGTGGGCGTTGTTCAGTCCCACGGGCACGATGATGTGCCCCAGCTTCACGTTGGCCCAGTCGGCGAAACGCTTGTTGAGCCAGAACTGCTCGATTTCCACCTCTCCGCCTTTCTCTATCTCGTGCTCGTATTCGCCGCCCTCGTCGTTTTCCACTTCGATGGCCGAGCCCGTGCCCGTGTGCTCAAACTCTATTTCGGTGCCCATGGTCCACCCCTTTCCGAAGTCGTAGCCCAGATAGACCACGGCGTGGGGAATGTCAAACCGCCCGTTGCTCTTGTCGTTTTTGTGTCCCGGAGCGTCTTGGTAGCGGTAGTAGCTGTCGCTGTAGAACATGCGGCTGTAGACCACTTCACCATATCCGCCCACACTCAGGCGATTGCCTTTGACGTGGTTCATCACCGAGTCGGATGCGTTCACTTGGGCGTTTGCCGCGGACACACATCCTATGGCAAACACACCGGCCAAGAGGCCGTTTTTAAGAGTATTCATTCTTGAGTGTATATAAATAATGTATATTCCCTGTCATGAAAGGGTCCGGGACGGAAGCCGTGCCACCCTGCGTGGCGACGGGGTTGAAGGCAGGCCTACGGGCCGCACTCCACAAGCCGGAACCCCTTTCAAAATAATGTCTGTTCCCGCTGCAAAATTAGGAATATTTAAGAATCTCCGCAATACTTAGAACTCGGTAAATATCCTTCCCCTTGTGCCCGTTTTGCCTCTTCGCGTCATCATTTATGGTGATATAAAGGTGGCGGCTTCCCTTTCCGTCATCATTTATGAGGAAGAAACCATGTCTGCCTTTTTTACCGCCGGTTTGCATTTTCCCCATTTTGGTTGTATCTTTGCAATGACAAAGGGGAGTGCATGGCGCGCTCCCCTTTTTCGATCTTTCGCCTGCTGCCGCCCCCTCACCCTCCGAAAAGGGCTTTCCCGGCCCTATTTTGGGTTGCAGTCCGGCCCGAACGGCCTTCTCAAAGAGCCTCTTTGAGGTTGTCGTTCGGGCTCTTTTGCAGGCTCGTTTGGGCCGGGTGGGAAAATTCGTAGGTCGGATGTGGCGAATAAGACGGATAATATGGGGTGGATAGCGGAGCGGGAAGAAATGCCATGTAAGGCTTTTTCACAACCTTGGTAAGTTTCGCACTATATGCGGCATAAGTTTTGATTTTTGTCAGATTTCATCTATATTTGCAATCATCATATTGACCCGTTGGCGGAATGATGGTTAGTGCGCGTGCTTGTATTCCGCCGACGGGATGGATGATGAATAAAAAACAAAAACATAGATGAATACAATATCCCCCTTCTCCAAACCCCTGTATGTCTTGGCAAAGCCGGTGGGTGCCTCGTGCAACCTGCGTTGCAAGTACTGTTATTATCTTGAGAAGTCGCATCTTTACCGGAATGCGCCTGCCCGCGTCATGTCGGACGAACTTCTCGAACGCTTCGTGCAGGAATACATACAGGCCCAGACCATGAGTCAGGTGCTCTTCACTTGGCACGGGGGAGAGCCCTTGATGCGCCCGCTTTCATTCTACAGGAAAGCGGTCGCACTGCAAGAGAAGTATGCCTTTGGCCGGCAGATAGACAATACGATACAGACCAATGGCACGCTGCTTACCGATGAGTGGTGCGAATTTTTCAAAGAGCATAACTGGCTTGTAGGCATCTCCATTGACGGCCCACAGGAATTTCATGACGAATATCGCCGCACGGCATCCGACAAGCCTTCTTGGCAAAAGGTGATGCGTGGCATCCGGCTGCTCCGGAAACATGGAGTGGAATGGAACGCCATGGCGGTCGTCAATGATTTCAATGCCGGTTATCCGCTCGAGTTCTATCATTTCTTCAAGGAAATGGGGGCAAAATACATTCAGTTTGCACCTGTCGTTGAACGCATGGCCGCGCATTCCGACGGCCGCCACCTTGCCACGCTTGTCGACCAAGAGTGTCCTGTGGCCGATTTCTCCGTCTCACCGGCACAATGGGGCGACTTCCTCTGCGCGATCTTTGACGAATGGGTGCGGCACGATGTGGGGCAGACCTATGTGGAAATCTTCGACTGTACCCTTGCTAATTGGGTGGGCGAGCGGCCGGGTATCTGTGTCTATGCAAAGGAATGTGGACATGCGGGAGTGATGGAGTTTAACGGTGATGTGTATTCATGCGACCACTTTGTGTTCCCGGAATACAAACTCGGGAACATCAGAGACAAGACACTCGTCGAAATGCTCTATGGCGAACAGCAGCGGCAGTTCAGCTGCCTCAAGCATGCTACGCTGCCCAAGCAGTGCAAGGAGTGTGAGTGGGAGTTTGCGTGTCATGGCGAATGTCCCAAAAACCGGTTTGTGAACGACCGGTATGGGAATCCGGGACTGAACTATCTCTGTTCCGGTTATCGTCATTTCTACGAGCATGTGGCACCTTATATGGACTTCATGAAGAAAGAGTTTATGAATCAACGCCCACCTGCAAACGTGATGGGGGCCGTCAAACGGAAACGGATATAAAGCTTGTTGTGCGGGGGCTTACTGCCTCCTTCCCCCGGAAAGTGGGCGGGGATGGGGCTTTTTGATGAAATACCCGAGACGGTGGGTGACGCCCTTGCGGTTGATGGAGCGCAGCACATAGATTCCGGGGGCGATGTCGGCCACGCTTATCTGCGAACCGCGCCACGAGCGCGAAGCCACCGTCTGGCCTTGCAGGCTCTCGATGAGCAGGAGCCCCGTGTCGGCCATGCGGGCCCCGGCAGGCACTTCCAAGCGATAGCCATCGCAGCGCAGCAGGGTGGGGGCGTGGTCGGTATCGCTGTCGGCAGGGGCACTCTGCAAGGCAAGGCTCTCGTTGCCGTAGCGGTCGATGGCCGTGATGGCGAAGCGGAGATGGCCGCCCGCCTGTGCCGGCAGACTCATGGCGGCGTGGGGCAGGCGTGTGGCGATGAGGTTGCGCGCGTCGCCGATGTCAACGGGCGATGAGGTGGAGGCATAGACATTGAACGCCACGCGTTGCACGCCGGGTGGCATGAGCCGTTGCGCCTCGGTCTCACGATAGTGCCACGAGAGCTGCAACGTGGCCCCTTGCCGGCGCACGAGCAGGTCGGTGGGGGCCGGCGGCAAGTCGCGACTCTCCCATGTCATGGGCGGCACGAGGGCGGGATAGAGGTTGAAGCGGCGGCTCACGAAGCGGTAGATGCCCTGCACATCGTCGGTGAGGAACTTGCCGCGGAAGAACGTGTGCCCCAATCCGAGGTGGCGCAGTTCGTTCATCTGCCTCACGATGTCGTCCAACCGCCAGTTGCCCTCGCGCGGATCGAGGAAGTAGATGCCCAGTCCCGGGGCCACGATGCGCCCGGCGGAATGTTCGGCCCAGTCGATGGCAAAGGGGAAAAACTGTTCGTTGCGGAAATACATCATGGGGAAAAGCGCATCCATGAACCCCTGCCGCAGCCACCCCTGCGCATCCTGGCACACGCGGGTGTAGGCATTCCAGCCGTGGCTGCGGTAGCGTGCGAGGTCGTCGTGCTTGCCGATGGGCGCACAGCTCATTTTCACCCATGGCTTCTGCCGCTTCACCTCGCGGGCGATCTTGCTCACGATGTCTGTGATGCAGGCCCGGCCCGCGTCGCGACCAACACGGATGTTCCACGTCTCGGGATAGCGTATGTAGTCGAGATGGATGCCGTCGATGTCGTAGCGGCGGGTGATGTCGCCGCAGAGTTGCGCCAGATAGTCGCCCGTGCGCGGGTCTTCGGGGTTCATGTAGCCGTCGGTGCCAATCCGTCTTACGACTCCCGGCAAGTGCTGTCGCAGCCGCCGGCAGCCCTCGCCGTTCCACTTGCCCACGGGTATGGTGACCACCCACGCGTGCAGTTCCATGCCCCGCTTGTGGCACTCGTCGATGGCGAAGCGCAGCGCGTCGTAGCCCGGGGAGCGGCCGGGGAAGCCCGAGAGGCAGCCGTCCCACGGTTCGTAGGGCGCGTCGTAGATGGTGGTGGCGCGTATGCGCGTCTGCATCAGCACGGTGTTGATGCCCGCCCGGTGGTAGAGGTCGAGCAGGCGGCACAGTTCGGCCTGCTGCCGCTCCATGGAGAAGCGCGACTGCGAGTAGGAGTGGGGCCAGTCGATGCCCCCTATGGTGGTGAGCCACACGGCCCTCACCTCGTGTTTGGGGGCCTGCGGAGCCACCGCCGACCACACGGCCTTGAAAGCTCCGCCGTCGCCGGAGCGGGCGGCCCGGAGTGCCGGGGATGGAAAAAGGAGGCCTGCACACCACAGGGTCAGGCAGAAGATGTATCTCATGAGCATGACGAATTCTTGTTGTCTATCTTGAAAAAACGCCACAAAGATACTTATTTTTTTCCTTATATCAAATATAATATGTACATTTGCATATCAATTTGCCGGACGGCAAGTCCGGTAGGAGCAGGAGGTTCGATGAAGGTCGGGCCATAAAGCTGTTGTCTTTTTTCGCTTATGCTCAAGCCACTTTTCCTGACGGGCGGAGCGAATGCCGACTCTCTTTGCCGCCTTTACTTCTGTGAGAAAGTTTTCTTTGACTCCTGAAAAAAAAGATTTGAACCAACTTAAAACGATTCCGAACAAATGATAACTTTGGGTTTGAGTCTGCTGGCACTCCTTGTCGGCTATCTGATTTACGGGAAATTCGTCGCACGGGTGTTTGGCCCCGACGACCGGCCCACTCCCGCCGTGGCCAAAGCCGACGGTGTGGACTTTGTGCCGTTGCCCACATGGAAGATCTTCATGATACAGTTTCTCAACATCGCCGGCACGGGGCCCATCTTCGGAGCCATCATGGGGGCGTGGTATGGGCCTGCGGCCTATCTGTGGATTGTGTTGGGATGCGTGTTTGCCGGTGCCGTGCATGACTATCTGAGCGGCATGTTGAGCGTGCGCCACGAGGGAGCCAACCTGCCCGAACTGGTGGGTGCCTACCTCGGCCGCAACACCCGTCGGCTCATGCTCGTCTTCTCCGTGCTGCTGCTCATGATGGTGGGCGTGGTGTTTGTCTACAGTCCGGCCATCATTCTCGAGACACTTGCCGGCACGAAGATGGAGTGGATTGTCGCCATCTTCATCTACTACATCGTGGCCACGATGCTCCCCATTGACAAGATCATCGGCAAGATATACCCCCTCTTCGCCTTCTCGCTGCTCTTCATGGCTGCCGCCCTGCTCGTGGGACTGCTCGTGAAACAGCCCGACCTGCCCGAACTGTGGACGGCCACGGCCGCAGCCAACAGCAATGTGCCTGCGGCTCTCTTGGGAGCCGACAGTTTCATGGGCACCAATCCGCTCTTTCCCTGCCTCTTCATCACCATTGCCTGTGGGGCCATCAGCGGTTTCCACGCCACGCAGAGTCCGCTCATGGCCCGTTGCATGAAGCACGAGAAGCTGGGCCGCCCCATCTTCTACGGGGCTATGATCACCGAAGGGCTCGTGGCACTCATCTGGGCCACGGTGTCGATGTATTTCTTCTACTACGGCGGTTGGCGCGAGGTGGTCGGCAGCGAGGGTGTGGAAGCCTTTCTGGCCCAGTATGCCGCCGGTGATGGCAAGACACTCGTGCAGTATTTCGATGCCCCCACGGTGGTGAAACTCGTGTGCGAAAACTGGCTCGGCGTGGCCGGTGGCATTCTCGCCCTGCTGGGTGTGGTGGCCGCTCCCATCACCAGTGGTGACACGGCTTTCCGCTCGGCGCGGCTCATCATTGCCGAAGCCATACACGTGGGGCAGCGCAGCATCAAAAACCGGTTGGCCATCTGCGTGCCCATGTTTGCCGCCGCGGTGGCCCTGCTCGTGTGGCAAATGGAGAATCCCAACGGCTTCAACATCATCTGGCAATACTTCGGCTGGGCCAACCAGACGCTCAGCGTGTTCACCCTATGGACCATCACTGTCTATCTCACGCAGCGGCGTAAGCCTTTTGTCATCACCCTCGTGCCTGCCCTGTTCATGACCACGGTGTGCTCCACGTTCCTTTTCGTCAGTCCGCAGGCCTTCGGCCGTTTCCTGCCCGCCACTGTGGGCTATGGACTGGGGGCCGCCGCACTGGTGACGGCCTGTGTGTGGTTTCTGATGTGGTATAGGCGGTCGATTGCCGAACAATAAAAACAGAACTTTTGGAAAAGCAATATCCCTCGGCCCTGCTCGAAAAAGCGGTGGGCGAATTTGCCAAACTGCCCGGCATAGGGCGCAAGACGGCCTTGCGGCTCGTGCTCCACACGCTGCGGCGCAACGATGAGGAGGTGGAACGCTTTGCCGCGGCCATCACCACGCTCAAGCATGAAGTGAAATACTGCCGCGTGTGCCATAACATCAGCGACACCGACATCTGCCCCATCTGTGCCGACGAGCGGCGCGACCGGACGACGGTGTGCGTGGTGGAGAACGTGCAAGACGTGATGGCCATCGAGAACACCCAGCAGTTTCACGGGGTCTACCACGTGCTCGGAGGCATCATCTCGCCCATGGACGGCATAGGCCCCGGCGACATCGAGATAGACTCGCTCTGCCGGCGGGTGGAAGAGGGCGGTGTGGAGGAGGTGATACTCGCACTCAGTTCCACGATGGAGGGCGACACCACCAACTTCTACATCTCGCGCCGGCTACAGGCCACGGGCGTGAAGATCACGGCCATCGCCCGCGGCATCTCCGTGGGCAACGAACTGGAATATACCGACGAGGTGACGCTCGGGCGCTCCATCGTCAACCGCGTGCCCTTCGGGACATAGGGCCGTGGGGCGGCGGACATCGTGTGCTTACCGGCCCGACAGAACAAAAAGACAATCAACAAGACAATGGAAAAGACTCAAAAGACATTGATGACAACATGGTGGGTGGGCATTCTGGCGGCCCTGCTGCTGAGTGCGGCTTTCGAGGCCGAGGTGCTCGTGCCGGGTGGGCTCGAAGGCCGTCACGGCCTTGAGTTCATGGTGCTTGCCGGCTTCGAACTGCTCACCATCGCAACCATTCCGCTCGCGTTGCGCCTGTTCAGGTTTGGGGCGGTGCGGGCCGCCCTTGAAGCCCGGCCCGCAGAGGCCTTGAAGAAGTGGGGTCTGCTGAGACTGGTCCTGCTCGAAAGTCTGCTTGTGGCCAACACGCTGCTCTATTATCTCTTCGTGAAGGCGGCTTTCGGCTATCTGGCCATCATCCTGCTACTCTGTCTGTTGCTCGTGGTGCCCACCCGCAAGCGGTGTGAGGGGGAAGCCGGCCGGCAGGAATAGCCGCCGGTACGGGAAACGAAAACATGTCTCCGGAGAAACCAACGATTCATGATGAAGAAACTGACGGTTGTCATTGTCAACTATAATGTGAAAGACTATGCCGGGCAATGCCTTTGTTCGCTGCGGCGAGCCTTGGCGGGCATCGACGCGCAGGTGGTGGTGGTGGACAACCATTCGCGCGATGGCAGCGTGGAATATCTCTCGCGGGAGTTTCCCGAAGTGACGGTCATCGCCGGTCGGCACAACCTCGGTTTTGCCCGGGCCAACAATCTGGCCATTGCCGATACGGCGAGTGAGTATGTGCTGTTGCTCAACCCCGACACCATCGTGGGTGAGACGACGCTGCACGAGGCACTCGGCTTCATGGATGCGCACGCCGATGCCGGGTCACTCGGAGTGCGCATGTTGCAGGCCGACGGCAGCGATGCCCGCGAGTCTCGGCGCGGACTGCCACGGCCCGTCGTGGCTTTTTACAAGATGGTGGGGCTGTGCAGTCGTTTTCCGCACAGCCGGCGGTTTGCCCGTTACTACATGGGCCACCTGCCTTGGGACGCCCCGGCACGCATCGAGGTGGTGAGCGGTGCCTTCTGTCTGCTCCGTCGGGAGGCGATCGACCGTGTGGGGCTGCTCGACGAAGACTTCTTCATGTATGGGGAAGACATCGACCTTTCCTACCGTCTGCTGAAAGGCGGCTATCACAACTACTACCTGCCGGCCAAGATACTCCACTACAAGGGCGAGAGCACCCAGCATTCGAGCTTCCGCTATGTGCATGTGTTCTATGGCGCAATGCTCATTTTCTTCCGCAAGCACTACGGGGGCATGAGCCGTCTGCTGGCACTGCCCATCAAGACGGCCATCTATCTCAAGGCCTCGCTGGCACTGCTGCGCATGGTGGCATGGCACACCCGGCGCATGTTGGGCTTCACGGATGCCGACTCATCCGCAGGCTGTCACTATCATTTCATCGGTTCGGAAGCGATGACGGCGCGTTGTCGGAAACATGCTGCACGCCATGGTTTGCGCGCTTCCTTCACCGTCGGCGACCGGCTGTCGCTGCCCGAGGGTCATCTTGTCCTGTCGTTGTCCGGCGGCCGGGAAGCCGGCAAGGCAGTACCGGCCTGCGTGGTCTATGACACCGACGCCTACCGCTACGACGACCTCTTCCGCATCTTCTCAGCCGATGCCGGCCACCGCTTCGTGATGGGCACCTACAGTGCCGCCACGGGCAAGATTGTGTTGCCCGACGAGGTGATGTGCCTTGAGGACTGAAGGTTGCCGGACAGTGGCGAATAATATGAACAAAAACACCTCTGCAGAAATTCTCCAATGAGGGCGGAATATCGGCTTCAAGCCACCGGAAAAGTCTGCCTGTTTTCTCATTCGGGTTCTCCGAACTTGCAAAAGGGCTACAGTTGAAAGCTGAAATGGCCACAGTTGCAACGCAACTGTGGCCATTTTTCAAACCCGTTTGGGCCTTTTCAGACCGGTTTTCGGCCCCCGTCTCATGTCAATAAAGTTCAAATGACTGATTGTCAGCGTTTTGGAAACATCGCCAAAATCGCTCATTTGCACCCGGGTGGCTTGCTTGTTGCAAACATCGCAAGCAGAGAGCCCGAAAACGGACAAATAGTTTGACAATCTGTTCTACCCCCGAGAACTTTCTACCATCCATCAACCGGACTTTAAGGACCATAGGGCGGAGGGCACGAAAAAAGCGGATGCAGCTGTTGACACGATCGTTGTGTCGCAGGTGCATCCGCTCTTTGTATCGGTGTTCGGACAGGAGATCAACCCTTGGCGATTTCCTTGATGCGGGCTATCAGTTTGCCGGCATACTTGCGGGCCTCGGCTTGCTGCTGCCTGATGGCCTCTTCCGTCTGGCGGTTGGCATAGCTCACGCCGTTGAGCCACATGGCCCCCTGATAGTCGAGGCGGCAGAGCATGGCGGTGGCGGAGAACATCTCTATCATGTGGTGGATGTCGCCCACGGAGCCTTCTTTTCCGGTATAGAACTCGGCCGGGGCACCGGTGGTGAACGAAACAAGAAATTTCTTGCCGCCAAGTACGGCTGTCGAACCGTGTGCAAAACCGTGGACAAACACTTCGTCGAGCCACTTCTTCATCAGTGCAGGCAACGAATACCAGTAGAAGGGGAACTGCCAGACGATGAGGTCGGCCTTGCGCAAGGCTTCCTGTTCGGCTTCCACATTGATGCGGTAGTCGGGATAGAGGGCATCGAGCTTGCGCACCTCGGCTTCGGGAAGCTGCCGGGCTGTCTCGTCGAGGATGGCCGCATTGGCCACGGAGTTGTTGAGGTCGTTATGACCGGAAATGATCAGGATGTTCATTTTGCTTTTTCTTTGATGGTGCTTGTTCGCTTTTGGCGGTTGGTCTGCCGCCTGCCGGGAGGCAAGACACTTGACACCTCATGTGGAAATCTTGTGCTCCGCAGGTCGCATTGGCCGTCCCGGTGCAGCGAATGTCATTTGATGTTGGGCTCTTCCAGTCCGTAGCCGCCTTTCTTGTCGATGAATTTCAGGTAGAGACCGAGCAGCAGTGCAGCCACACCCAGCGAGGCGAAGAGACACATCGGAGCCGTGTAGTTGTATTTCAGCGGGTCGGTGACACCGGGGTTGGAACTTTGCAACACGTTGCCAATGACCATCGGGAAGGCATAGAGGCCGATGTTCTGAATCCAGAATATCAAGGCGTAGGCACTGCCGAGGAGTTTGGGTTCTATCAGCTTGGGAACGGAAGGCCAGAGGGCAGCGGGCACGAGCGAGAAAGAGATGCCGAGCACCACGATGGCCGTGAGGGTGATGAACACATTCTGGGTGGCGGGCACGACGAAAGCGAATGTCAAATGGCACGCAATCATCAGGACGGCACCCAGAATGAGCATCGTGGCACCCTTGCCGCGATGGTCGAGGAAGCCGCCGAGAGCCGGGGTGACGGCTGCCGCACCGAGCGGGAACACGGAGAACACGTAGCCGGCTGACTCGGCCGAGAAGCCGAGGTTGCACTGTAACATGTTGATGGCGTACTTCTGGAAGGGGAAGATGGCACTGTAATAGAGCACGCAGAGCAGGGCCACAACCCAGAACATCTTGCTGGAAAGTATCTTCCCGATGTCGCTCACCTTGAAGGGTTCTTCCTTTTCTTCTACCACTCCCTGTGCGTCGAGCTTCCTGTCCATGAAGCCGTAGGCAATGAAACAGATGAGGCCGATGCAGAGAAGCAGCAGGCTCACGGCTGCCGGACGGCTCACACTGACGGGGGCTATCGATGCGATGAGTGGCGAACCGGCCATCACCACGGCCACACCCACACGGGCAATGGCCATCTCCACGCCCATGGCCAAAGCCATTTCGTGGCCTGTGAACCACTTCACGATGCCTCGGCTGACGGTGATACCGGCCATCTCGGCACCGCAACCGAACACCATGAAGCCGCAGGCGGCCAACTTGGCGGAGGCGGGCATGCCTTCAAACCACGGGGTGACATTCCACCAGGCCTGCGGCAGGTTGAGATGATTGGTGAAGAACGTGTCGAGCGCACTGCCTGCAAAGGCGTCGGTGACGGCGTAGTAGTTGATGGCTCCGCCAATGAACATCACTGTGCCGGAGAGCACTGCGGTGAAACGCACGCCCATCTTGTCGAGGATGATGCCGGCAAAGATGAGGAAGAAGACAAACACATTGAGGAATGTCTCCGAACCGGCATAGTGGCCGAAGGCCTCGGGTGTCCATCCCCGACTGGTCTGCAAAAGACTTTGCAGGGGCGAGAGGATATCCATGAAGATGTAGGCAAAGAACATCGCCCCTGCCAACAATACGAGGGCAGTCCAGCGCATGGCTTTGCTGTCACTTAGTTTTGCTTGAATTTGTTGTGTCATTGTCTCACATTATTTTTACCTCTTTTCCCTTTGTCCTACCAAAGAGACAATGAGAAAAGAGCTTTTTATACTACTTTATTCCTTTATTTTTTTACCTTTTTCCCTCTTTACTTCTTCTTCAGCCACCGGTCGAGCCAGTTGAAGAACGTGCGCTGCCAGAGAATGCCGTTTTGCGGTTTGAGCACCCAGTGGTTCTCGTCGGGGAAGATGAGCAGCTCTGCCGGAATGCCACGCAGGCGGGCGGCGTTGAACGCTCCCATGCCTTGATTGGCATTGATGCGATAGTCTTTCTCTCCGTGGATGCAGAGGATGGGCGTGTCCCATTTGTCAACAAACTTGTGCGGACTGTTCTCATAGGTTCTCTTGGCGTTGGCCGTGAGGTCTTTGTTCCAGTAGGCATCCTCATATTCCCAGTTGGAGAACCATGCCTCCTCGGTGTCGGTGTACATCGATTCGAGGTTGAACGCACCGTCGTGGGAGATGAACGCCTTGAAACGCTTGTCGTGATGACCGGCCAGATAGTAGACCGAGAAGCCGCCGAACGAGGCACCCACGGCCCCGAGCCGGTCTTTGTCGACAAACGGCAGGTTGGCCACGGCATCATCTATGGCACTGAGATAGTCGTTCATGCATTGCCCGGTCCAGTCGCCGGAAATCTCTTCGTTCCACGCAGAGCCGTAGCCGGGAAGTCCGCGACGGTTGGGGGCCACGATCACATAGTCGTTGGCCGCCATGATTTGGAAATTCCAGCGGTAGCTCCAGAACTGGGAGACGGGGCTCTGCGGCCCGCCTTCACAGAATAACAAAGTGGGATATTTCTTTGCGGGGGCGAGGTGGGGCGGCAGGATGATCCACACCTGCTCCTCCTTGCCGTCGGTTGTCTTCACCCAACGCTCCTGCACTTTGGCCAAAGCGAGCTGGTCGAAGATATGCTTGTTCTCATCCGTGAGTTGCACCACTTTGGAGGCCTTGGCCTTCTTGGCCGGAGTGACGGCGAAAAGGTCGTCGGGATGACTGATGGAGTGGCGGGTGACGAGCAGCTGCTTGCCCTCGTTGCCCAGCAGTTGCACCGAGCCGTAGTCGTACCAGCCGTCGGTGAGCTGTTTCACCTGTCCGTCGAGATTGGTCTGATAGACCATCACGCAGGCATGCCAGATGCCCAGGAAGTAGAGCGTGCGGGAGTCGGCAGCCCAGCAGAAGTCTTCCACGTTGGAGTCGAAACTCTCGGCGACATATTTCTTTTCGCCCGTCCGGAGGTCGTAGACACACAGTCTGTTGCGGTCGCTCTCATAGCCATTGTGCGCCATACTCTGCCAAGCGATGTACTTTCCGTCGGGCGAGAAGCGCGGATTCACATCGTAGCCCACGTTCATGTCGCCGCTCTGGTGGTTCACGGCCTGTGTCTTCATCGTCTTGGTGGCATCGATGGCCGGTTCCCGATAGTCGGCAGGCTTGCACAGGTTGCGCGTTTCGCGGGTGTCTATATTATAAAGGTAGATGTCGGCATCGGTGGAGATGGCATACTGCACGCCCTCTTTCTTGCGGCACGTGTAGGCCACGCACTTGGAGTCCTTGCTCCAGTCGAACTGCTCGATGCCGCCGAAAGGAGCCAGCGGGCTCTCATAGGGTTGCCCTTCGAGGATGTCCACGCCCTCGTCAACCTTACCGTCGTTGACCCCGGCGACAAACGGATGGGCGATGGTCTCCACGTAGTGATCCCAGTGCCGGTAGTTCATGTCGGTGACGAGGCGGCCCGTAGCCTTCGGCAGGTCGGTGGGATTGGCCTTGATGGTGCCGTGGTAGGGGAGGCTCTTGATGAGGAGCACGTGCCGTCCGTCGGGCGAAAACTTGAATCCCTCGATGTCGGTCTTGTCATTGGTGAGCTGCCGGCGGCCGGTGCCGTCGGCATTCATGGCCCACAGCTGTCCGTCGCGCAGGAAGGCGATGCGCCGTCCGCCCTCTATCCAAGCGGCGTCGGTCTCGTTCTTGGCGTCGGTGGTGAGCTGCCTGATGTTCTTTCCGTCGGCATCCATGACATAGAGTATCTGGTGCCCCTTGTTCTCCTTCACGCTGTAATAGCCCACCTGGTAGGCTATCCGCCGGCCGTCGGGCGAAGCCTGCGCCCCCCCGATGCGCCCCATGGCCCAGAGAGCCTCGGGAGTCATGCGGTCGCTTTGGAGCGTGATGTTGTTCTTTTGGATATTCACTTGTGCTTCGGTCTGCGAAAGGCTGCCACCCAGCGTGAGGGCGGCAGCCATGATGGCGATAGTCTTGTTCATTGTATTGGTGTGTTTATTTCTTCTTGGTCTGTTCCATCTGCCGGCGTTGCATTTCCTGCATGGCCTGCAGGCGGGCGGCCAGTCCGCTCTGCTTCTTGGGGTTGTTCTTGTTTTCGCGGTAGCGCGCTTCGAGTATTTCGAGCAGTTTCTTGTCGTTGGTGGTCTTGCGCAAAGTCCACATGATGGCTGCCGAGAAGAACAGCGACACGAAGTAGTAGAAGTTGAGTCCGGAGGAATAGTCGTTGAACATGAAGAAGAACATGAGCGGCATGAGATACATCATCCACTGCATCATCTTCATCTGCTCGGCCTGCTGGCCCACCATCTGGTCGCGCTGCTGGCGCATGGTCATCCACGAATAGAGCACTTGGGCCACGCAGAAGAGGATGCATGTGAGCGAGAGATGGTCGCCGATGAGCCACAGGTTGTGGTTCCACTCAAAGAGCGGGTCGAACGTGCTCAGGTCTTTCATCCACAGAAAACTCTGTCCGCGCAGCTGTATGGCGTTGGGCACGAAGTTGAACATGGCTATCCAGATGGGCATCTGTATGAGCATGGGCAGACAGCCCGAGAGCGGGCTCACGCCATATTTGCTGTATTCGGCCATCATGGCCTGCTGCTTCTGCATCTGGTCTTCGGGCTTGTCATATTGCTTGGTGGCCTCTTCGAGTTTCGGTTTGAGCACGCGCATCTTGGCCGAGCTCATGTAGCTCTTCTTCACCATGGGGTAGGTGAGCACCTTGAGCAGCAGCGTGATGAGGATGAGCACGATGCCCATGGGGAAGTAGTTGCGCAGGAAGTCGAACACGTAGATGGTGAAGAAGCGGTTGATCCAGCGGAAGAGCGGCCATCCGAGATAGACAAGACGCTCCATCTCCAGCGACTTGCCGAACCGGCTCTCATGTTCCACCTTTTGGAGCAGGCGGAAGTCGTTGGGGCCGAAATAGAACTCAAACTCAGATGGTTGCCTGCCGTTGGGGTCGAAGGCTGTCTTGAGCCGTGCCTGATACTGCTTCAGGTAGCCCGAGCCCTTCTCCTGCGGTATGCTCGTGAGCAGCGCGTTTTTCTGAAAATCGTCCTTGACGATCATCACAGCCGAGAAGAATTGGTTCTTGAACGCCACCCAGTCGATGGACTCCTTGCAGGGTTCGTCCACCTTTTCGCTCGTTTCGCTCAGGTAGTCAGTGCCCCCGGCGGTTTCGTGATAGGTGAGTGTGGCATAGCGGTTCTCGAAAGTGAAACCGCGCTCCTGCTGCTTCACCCTGTCCTGCCAGTCGATGTCGAGCGTCTTCATGTCGGGGGCGAAGAGGCCGCCCATGCCCTCCACGCTCAGTTGCATGTGGAGCAGATAATCCCGGCCGAGCGTGTATTTCAGCGACAGACTGCGCCCTGCACCGGCCGAAGCCGTGAAGGTGACAGTGGAGTCGGTCTGTGCCGACGGCGTGAAGTAGAGGTCGGCCGTGTTGATGTTGGCCTCTTTGGCAGCGAGCATGAACTTCAAACTCTGGTCTTTGCCCTCGAAGAGCGTCACGTCTTTGCGGTCTTTGGAGCCGTCTTTCACGTTGATGTCGTGGCCCACATAGTTCTTTACAACCGCCCGCTCCACGGTGGCTCCCTTGGAGTTGAGCGTGAGCTCCACCTTATTGTTTTTCAGCACCACCCGCTGTTCCTCTCCCTGCATGGCCGCATGGAAGAGTGCTGTGGTGTCGGCAGCCGCCTGTTGCTGTCCGGTTTGCTTGCGGGCGGCGGCATCAGCCTTTTGCGCCTTTTCAAGTTCTCTCTTTTTTGCCTGCGCTATGGAATCCTGCACGAATGCCGCACGCTGCTCCTCGGCCGATGGCTGGCTGTACCAGCTGTATCCGAAGAGGAGCGCGGCTATCAGCACCATGCCGATGATTGTATTCTTATCCATTGATATGCTATGTGTTTACTTTTTATCCTTGTTCTCTATCGCCGTCTTCACGAAATCCACGAAGAGCGGGTGTGGCTTGAGCACCGTAGACTGATATTCGGGATGATACTGCGTGCCGATGTACCACTTGAGGCCGGGTATCTCGACGATTTCCACGAGGTCGCTTTCGGGATTGCGCCCCACGCACATCATACCGTGTTTCTCATATTCGGTCTGGTAGTCGTTGTTGAACTCGTAGCGGTGGCGGTGGCGCTCCTGTATGTGCTCCTGCTTGTAGATGTCGAACACGCGCGAGCCCTGCCGCAGTACGCACTCGTAGGCCCCCAGACGCATGGTGCCGCCCATGTTGGAGATGTTTTTCTGCTCCTCCATGATGTCGATCACGTTGTGGGGTGTCTTCTCGTCCATCTCGCGCGAATTGGCATCGGCATAGCCCAGCACGTTGCGGGCAAACTCGATCACCATCATCTGCATACCCAGACAGATGCCGAAGGTGGGAATATCATGGGTGCGGGTGTAGTGGGCGGCCACGATCTTGCCCTCGATGCCGCGCTGTCCGAATCCCGGGCAGATGACGATGCCGTCCTGTCCCTTGAGTTTTTCGGCCACGTTGGCCTCGGTGATGGTCTCGGAGTTGATGAAGTTGATGTTCACCTTATAGTCATTATAGGTGCCGGCATGGGAGAGGCTCTCGCGGATGCTCTTGTAGGCATCCTGCAAGTCGTATTTTCCCACGAGTCCGATGCTGACGGTCTTGGTGGCCTTGTTGCGCCGCTCGATGAATGCGCGCCACGGGCCGAGGGTGGGTGTCTCGCCCGGCGTGATGCCCATCTTGCGCAGGATGGCCGTGTCGAGGCCTTGGGCCTGCATACCGATGGGCACTTCATAGATGCTGGGCAGGTCTTCACTCTGTATCACGCAGTCGAAGTCGACATTGCAGAAGGCGGCCACCTTCTTGCGGATGTTCTCGTCGAGATGCTTCTCCGTGCGCAGCACGAGCACGTCGGGCTGTATGCCCACACTCTGCAACTCCTTCACGCTGTGCTGCGTAGGCTTCGTTTTCAGTTCGCCGGCGGCCTTCAGATAGGGCACGTAGGTGAGATGTACGCTCAGCGCGTCGCGCCCCAGCTCCCACTTGAGCTGCCGGATGGCCTCCATGAAGGGCGCACTCTCGATGTCGCCGATGGTTCCGCCTATCTCGGTGATGACGAAGTCGTAGTGGTATTTCTTGCCGAGGAGCTTCACGTTGCGCTTGATTTCATCGGTGATGTGCGGCACCACCTGTATGGTCTTTCCCAGATAGTCGCCCCGCCGCTCCTTGTCTATCACGGCCTTGTAGATGCGGCCCGTGGTGAGCGAGTTGGCTTTGGTGGTCTGTATGCCCGTAAACCGCTCGTAGTGTCCGAGGTCGAGGTCGGTTTCCATGCCGTCCACGGTGACGTAGCACTCGCCGTGCTCGTAGGGGTTGAGCGTGCCCGGGTCGATGTTGATATACGGGTCGAACTTCTGAATGGTGATGTTGTAGCCCCTGGCTTGCAGGAGTTTGCCTATCGACGATGAGATGATGCCCTTGCCAAGCGAGGAGACCACTCCGCCGGTGACGAAAATATACTTTGTTTCAGCCACGATGTATGAAAGTTTTTTAAGAAAATATGTTCTGTTATAACAAGTTGCAAAGGTAGTGGTTTTTTCGCGTACAGCGAAATAAAAGGCTAAGTTTTTTGCTGCTTCACTTTTTTATTTCTACCTTTGCCGGTGAAAAAGATACACATTGTAGAATATCTTTCACTGACATCGACATGACGAACATTAACAGATATATCCTCGGCCTGACAGCCGTCCTCACGTGGTTTGCGGCCATGCCGGCGGCAGGGCAGGGCAGGGGGGCTCAGAACGGTCATTCCGCGGGGCGGCCTGTGGCCGGAATCTATGCGAATTATCTTGACTCTCTTTCGTTGCTTCACCGGCGCGCCGATTCGCTCCGGGCCAAGAGTAGCACCACGGCGGGGGGCGGCCTGCGGGCTGCGGCCTCGGTGCTTTTCACACCGCTCACGTTCTATCACCGGCCTGCGGCCCGCTTGTTCAGCCTCGACAGTACATCAACCGGGCAATCGACTGCAAACCAACTGATAGACGGCGCACTGATGAATATCTACTTGAAACGCCCCGACCTTGTGAAAACGGGGGAGAGCGACCTCGATATCGTGAACATCATACCGGCTGACAAGGCCGAGCGGCCCGTGCGCGTGGAGCCTAAAATCGTGGACGACATCGTGGTGCAGCCCATGCAGACGGATGTGGTGCCGGTGGATGTGTTGGTGAAAAAACCTAACTTTTGGACGATTCTCGGTGACTACAACCTGCAGTTCATGCAAAACTATGTGTCGGGCAACTGGTATAAGGGCGGCGAGAGCAACTACTCGATGCTGGGCTACGTGGTGATGCAGGCCAACTACAACAACAAGCAGAAGGTGAAGTGGGACAACAAACTGGAGGTGAAACTGGGTTTGCAGACATCGCGCGGCGACTCCATCCACTCCTACCGCATGACTGAAGACCTCCTCCGCTATACCACCAAACTGGGCTTGCAGGCCACCCGACGGTGGTACTACACCGTGCAGGTGATCGCGCAGACGCAGTCGCTGCGCACCTACAAGACCAACGACCAGCGCATCTATGCTTCGTTCATGGCTCCTTTTTCTTTGAACCTGTCTGTCGGTATGGACTACAACGTAGAACTGTTCCGCAAGCGGCTCACGGGAAGTGTGCATCTCGCCCCGATGGCCATGAACTGGAAATATGTGCGCCGTCCGGAACTGGCCACCCGCTACGGCATCGATGACGGCAAGAGGCAGCTGACCGACTACGGTTCGGAGTTAACCGTGGATCTGTCGTGGAAGTTCTGCGACAACATCAACTGGAAGACGCGCTTCTACGGCTACACCACCTATAAGCGTGCCGAACTGGAGTGGGAGAATACGTTTGTCTTCCGCTTCAACCGCTACATCGCGGCCAACATCTTCCTCTATCCCCGCTTCGACGATGGGGCCAAGTACGATGATCGCCACGGCTACTTTCAACTCAAGGAGTATTTGAGCCTCGGTTTCTCCTATTCGTTTTGAGGAGGGGGAGCCTCCCCCGACCCCTCCGAAGGAGGGGAGGGCCTCGCGGAGGAAAGCCTGCCCAAGCCTTTGGTGGGGCGGAACTTTCCACCAAAGGGTGGGGTGGTTGATATTTTTGGGGACGGAACTTTCTACTGAAGGACGATTGGGTTGATAGTTGGCCAGACGGAACTTTCTACTGAAGGACGATTGGGTTGATAGTTGGCCAGATGGAATTTTCTAATAAAGGACGGGCCGGCTGATAGTTGGTGGGGGGCATTCTGAAAAGATGGTTGTCAAACTATTTGTTCGTTTTCGGCCTCTGTGCTTGCGATATTTTCAAAGGAAAGGCCACTCGCCGTAAATGGGCGATTTTGACGGTGTTTTTAAAACGCTGATTATCAACCGTTTGATTTTTGTTGACATCTATCCGGACTTGAAAACGGGCTTGAAAGAGCCCAACCGGGATTACGAAATGGGCACAGTTGCATTGCAACTGTGCCCATTTTTGCTTCCAAGTGTGGCTCTTTCGCAAACTCAGTGACCCCGGACGAGAAGACAAGCGAACCTTTTCTGTTGTCTGAAGCCGACTTCCCGTTCCGGTTGGAGAGTTTTGGCGGATGTGTTTTTGTTGGGATTATTCGCCACTATCAGGTATCTTCTTCACGCGGCGTTCGTGGCGGCCGCCCTCGAAGGAAGCTTTGAAAAACTCGTCCATAATGGCCTCGGCTGTCTTGTTGTCGATGAAGCGGCCGGGGAGCACGAGCACGTTGGCGTCGTTGTGTTGGCGGATGAGTTCGGCTATATCCTTGCTCCAAGCCAGTCCGGCACGCACACCCTGATGCTTGTTGAGCGTGATGGCCATGCCCTCACCGCTGCCACAGATGGCGATACCGGGATAGACTTCCCCGCTCTCGATGGCTTTGGCCAGCGGATGGGCGAAGTCGGGATAGTCTACACTCTCGTCACTGTAGGTGCCGAAATCCTTGATGGGGTAGCCCTTCTTCTCTAAATAGTCTAACACAAATCGCTTCAAGGGGAAACCGGCGTGGTCGCAGGCCAGTCCAACTGTCTTTACTTCCATAGTCGTATAAATTTAAAATTCAAATAGTTAAATATTCAAATGTTTCTAACATTCAAAGATTCAAGCATTCAAAGATTCAAAAATATCGGGCAGTAGGGGCAGTGCTTGATGCCTGCCCCTACGTTTCGGAGAAACGTTCTCCCACATCTGCGGCCGAACGAACGCGTTTGGCAGAAACATTCCCGAGTCTGCGGGTGCGACCGGCCGATGGCGTGTGATACGATTTTTCAAATCGTGCGGGCAGGCATCAAGCACTGCTCCTACACGTTGGGGAAAGGCCTTTGAATCTTTGAATGCTTGAATTTTTGCATCTTACTCTACAGCATGGCTTTCACCTGCTTGTAGACATTCTCGCCCGTGTAGCCGAGTTTCTCGTCAAGCACCTTGTAGGGAGCGGAGAATCCGAAGCTCTCCAAGCCCCACACCTTGCCGTTGGCTCCCACGAGACCTTCAAGAGTGACGGGCAGACCGGCTGTCAGACCGAATATTTTGCTGCCTGCGGGCAGGATGCGCTCTTGATAGTCCTTGGGTTGGCTGCGGAAGAGACCCTCGGAGGGAACGCTCACCACACGCAGTTTCACGCCGTCTTGGCGGAGCAGCTTGGCACCGGCTTCGAGCGTGGAAACCTCAGAACCGGAAGCGAGCAGAATGACATCGAACTGTTCGTCGGAGCCGGCCACGATGTAGGCTCCTTTCTCGGCTTGACCGTAGTCGTTGCCCTCGGGCAGCATCTCGATGTTCTGGCGCGAGAGGATGAGAGCCGTCGGGGTGGCCGTGTTTTCCATGGCCATGCGCCAGCACACAGTGGTCTCCTCGGCATCGGCCGGACGCACGACGAGCATACTGTTGCGCCCGTGGTGGTTTTTGAGTTTCTCCATGAGCCGGATTTGCGCTTCCTGCTCCACGGGCTCGTGGGTGGGGCCGTCTTCGCCCACGCGGAAAGCGTCGTGGGTCCAGATGAACTTCACGGGCAGTTCCATCAGCGCAGCCATGCGCACCGCCGGTTTCATGTAGTCGGAGAACACGAAGAATGTGCCGCAGGCAGGAATCACACCGCCGTGCAGGGCCATGCCGATGCAGCAGCAGGCCATGGTGAGTTCGGCCACGCCGGCTTGGAAGAAAGCACCGCTGAAGTCGCCGCGCTGCAGGTCGTGGGTCTTCTTGAGGAAGCCGTCGGTCTTGTCGGAGTTGGAAAGGTCGGCACTGGCGCAAATCATGTTGGGCACCTGCTCGGCCAGCACGCTCAGCACCGTGGCCGAAGCACCGCGGGTGGCAGCCCCGGCTTTTTGTTGCACCTTGCTCCAGTCTATCTTCGGGGCCTTGCCGCTGAACCACTCTTCCATCCGGGCGGCCTTCTCGGGATTGGCCTTGGCCCACGCAGCCTTTTCGGCATGGCGCGCGGCCACAATCTTTTTGAGTTCCTCCTTGCGGTGGGCGTAGAGTTTCTCCACCTCGGGGAATATCTTGAAGGGATGCTCCGGGTCGCCGCCGAGATTCTTCACCGTGTTCACGAAAGCCTCGCCGCCAAGCGGAGCACCGTGGGTCTTGCAGTTGCGCTCATAGCTGGAGTTATCGTCCTTGCGGGCACCCTTGCCCATGATGCAGTGCCCGATGATGAGCGAGGGACGCTCGGTCTCGGCCTGCGCCTTGCGGAGGGCTTCACGAATCTGGTCGCAGTCGTTGCCGTCTATCTTCTGGACAAACCATCCCCACGCCTCATATTTCTTGGCCGTGTCTTCCATGGTCACCACCTTGGTCTCTGTGGAGAGCTGGATGTCGTTGGCATCATAGAACATGATGAGGTTGTCGAGGCCCAATGTGCCGGCGATGCGGCCTGCGCCCTGCGAGATTTCCTCCTGCACGCCGCCGTCGGAGATGTAGGCATAGATGGTCTGGCGCATCACGTCGCCCAGACGGGCCTTGAGAAATTTGGCGGCGATGGCGGCACCCACGGCAAACGTGTGGCCCTGCCCCAGCGGCCCGGAAGTGTTCTCGATGCCGCGGGCGAGTTCACGCTCGGGGTGGCCGGGAGTCACCGAGCCCCACTGGCGGAGCTGCTGCAAGTCGTCGAGCGAGAACTTGCCGATGAGTGCCAACTGCGAGTAGAGCATGGGAGCCATGTGGCCCGGGTCGAGGAAGAAGCGGTCGCGGCCTTCCCACTCGGGATTTTCGGGGTCGTAGACGAGAAATTCGGAGTAGAGCACGTTGATGAAGTCGGCTCCGCCCATAGCACCTCCGGGGTGGCCCGATTTGGCTTTTTCGACCATTGAAGCAGCCAGAATACGGATGTTGTCGGCTGCAAGATTCATTGTTTTTTTATCGTTCATGTGTTTGATGATGGGTTATTTTTCTTGAGGAGTTAAGGGAGTTAAAGGGAGTTAAGGAGTTAAGACAACGGCCTTGTCGCTTACAGACATTGGAGACCGGCACTCGCTTCGCCCGTCAGACATCGGAGCCGACAGCCTTATAGCCCGGTTGTGTCCCTCTACCTGTTGACAATCCGCAGCCTGTCCTTTTGACGGGCAGGCAGCGGACATCACGTGTTGCAAATATACTATTTTAAATTTAAAACGACGATTGATTTGGCAGGAATTTTTACCGTAAGGGTGTTTTTCTTCACCTTGGCGTCGTTGAAAGCCTGCGGTTTCACCACATCGGGATGCTCAAAGTCGTTGTAGTCGTTGATTTTCTTCGACGTGAGGATGCTGCCCGTGGCTGTCTTCACGGCTTTTGCGCCCATGCCGTCGAGGCTCACCTTCACCTCGCGGGCCTTGTCGAGCATCACGTTGGCCAGTGCCACCACGATGGAGCCGTCGGCTTTGCGGGCTGCGGAAATGCTCACCTCGGGAATGTTCTCCTGTCCGTCGGCGTGCGGATAGATGGCCGTCTGGAGGTCGACGGGCAGATAGGTGGCTTCTTGGAAGTCGCGATACATCTTAAACACATGGTAGGTCGGTGTGAGCACCATGTGTCCCGTGCCCTTGGTGTCGGTGAGAATCATCGACTGGAGCACATTCACCACCTGTGCGATGTTGGCCATCTTCACCCGTTCGGTGTACTTGTGGAAGATGTTGAGCGTGAGGGCGGCCACCATCGCGTCGCGCATACAGTTTTGCTGGTAGAGGTGGCCGCGTATGGTGCCCGGTTCCTCGTCCCACCAAGTGCCCCATTCGTCCACCATGAGGGCCACGCGGTTCTTGGGGTCGGCCTTGTCCATCACAGCGATGTGGTCTTTCACCAGTTCGTCCATCTTGAGGCTGGTGAAGAGCGTGTTGTAGTATTCGCCGTCGGTGAAGCGGGTGGCAGACCCGTGTTTGCGCCAGTCGCGCACGGCATAGTAGTGTAGAGACACGCCCTGCATCCGGTCGCCGATGCGCTCCATGAGCACCTTCGTCCAGTTGGTGTCGCCGGCATTGGCTCCGCTGGCGATGCGGAAGAGGCGGTTTTTGTCGTCGTAGTTGCGCAGATAGGTGTTGTATTGGCGGAAGAGGTCGCTGTAATATTCCGGGCGCATGTTGCCTCCGCAGCCCCACGCCTCGTTGCCGATGCCGAAGTATTTCACTTTCCACGCCTTCTCGCGCCCGTTCTGGCGGCGCAGTTTGGCCATCGGTGTGTCGCCGTCGCTGGTCATGTATTCCACCCATTGGGCCATTTCCTTCACCGTGCCGGAGCCCACATTGCCGCTGATGTAGGGTTCGCAGCCCAACATCTCGCAGAGGTTGAGGAACTCGTGCGTGCCGAAGGAGTTGTCTTCGATGGTGCCTCCCCAGTTGTTGTTGCGCAGGGAAGGTCGCTTGTCACGCGGACCGATGCCGTCCATCCAGTGATAGTCGTCGGCAAAGCAGCCGCCCGGCCAGCGCAGCACGGGCACGTGGAGGTCTTTCAAGGCCTGAAACACATCGTTGCGATAACCCTTGGTGTTGGGGATGGGGGAGTTTTCGCCCACCCACAGACCGCCGTAGATGCAGGTTCCGAGGTGTTCGGCAAACTGTCCGTAGATTTCCTTGTTGATTTTCTGAGTGCCCTTGTCGGCATGGATGGTGGCTGTTGCGTCTTGGGCATTCACGCCGAGGGCGAACGCTGCCGAAAGGAGCGTGGTGGTAATAAGTCGTTTCATGATTTTGTTGAATTATTGAGTGATTGTTTGGTTCGGTGTCTCCATGCGCCCGAGAGGCGGACGGAGGAGGGGGAGCGGAGCGTGCAAGGAGTGGAAAGACATGGCCGTAGCGGACTGTCCTACCACTCCCTGCATCTCGCTGCGGGTCATTTCTTCCACTTCACGGCGGCCTGTTCTATCCCGAGGCCCGCCTTGTAGTTTTCGATGTAAGCGTTGAAGCCTGCCACGTCTTCGGGCGTGGGAGTCACTTCCGTGCCCTTGTTGCCGGCAAACACCCGGCTGTCGAGGAAGTCGGGGAGCGACAGGTGGGCCTCGTTGTTCACGAGGAAAGAGGCAAGCAGGGCTATTCCCCACGCTCCGCCTTCGCCCGCTGTCTCCATCACAGAGATGGGAGAGTTGAGCGCGGCGGCCAGGATGCGCTGTCCCACGCCGGGTGTCTTGAACAGTCCGCCGTGGCCGGTGATGCGGTCAACGGCCACCTTCTCTTCCTTGAACAGGATGTCATTGCCTATCTTGAGCACACCGACGGCGGCATGCAGATGGGCGCGCATGAAGTTGGCGAGGCTGAACTTGTCGCCCGCCGAGCGCACAAAGAGCGGCCGGCCCTCGGCCAAGCCTGTCACGGGTTCGCCCGAGAAATAGTTGTAGGCCACGAGTCCGCCGCAGTCGGCATCGCCCGTGAGCGCATGGTTGTAGAGTTTGCCGAACACCTCGTTCATGTCGACAGATACACCCAGCAGCTGCTGATACTCCTTGAAGAGGTTGACCCATGCGTTGAGGTCGGAGGTGCAGTTGTTGCAATGCACCATAGCCACAGGACTGCCGTCGGGCGTGGTCACCATGTCTATCACCTCGTAGGGCTTCGAGAGATTCTTCTCGAGCACGAGCATTGAGAATGAGGAAGTTCCGGCCGACACGTTGCCCGTGCGCTGCTTCACCGAGTTGGTGGCGGTCATGCCCGTTCCGGCATCGCCTTCGGGGGGACAGAGCGGTGTGCCGGGCTCCAGATGGCCGGAGGGGTCGAGGAGTTTGGCACCCTCGGGAGTAAGCCGCCCGGCACTTTCGCCTGCCGGGAGCACCCGGGGCAGAAGGTCGGAGAGCCGCCAGCCGAAGCCCTTGGGGGCCACGAGGCGGTCGAACTGCTCCACCATACGGGCGTCATAGTTTTTCGTGTCGGGGTCAATGGGGAGCATACCCGAGGCGTCGCCGATGCCCAGCACCTTCTCGCCCGTGAGCTGCCAGTGGATATAGCCGGCCAGTGTGGTGAGAAACTTGATGTCTTTCACGTGCTCCTCGCCGTTGAGGATGGCCTGATAGAGATGCGAGATGCTCCAGCGCAAGGGGATGTTGAACGCGAAGAGCTCCGATAGTTCGGCCGCAGCCTGTGCGGTGTTGGTGTTGCGCCACGTGCGGAAAGGCACCTGTATCTTGTCGTTGGCGCCGAAAGGCATGTAGCCGTGCATCATGGCGCTGATGCCGATGGCGGCCAGCGACCGTATTTCCGTGCCATACTGCCGCTTGACATCCGCGCGCAGATTGGCGTAGCAATCTTGCAGTCCGGCCCAAATGGCATCGATGCTGTAAGTCCACAGTCCGTCCACGAGCTGGTTTTCCCATTCGTGGCTGCCTTGGGCTATCGGCTTGTTTTCCCCGTCGATGAGGACGGCTTTGATGCGGGTGGAGCCGAACTCAATGCCCAGAACGGCTTTGCCGGCTTCGATGGTTGATTTTGCTTCCATGTTGTTTGAGTTTACGAGTTTGCGAGTAGACGAGTAAACGAGTTGACAAGTAGGCGAGTGGACGAGTAAACGAGTTGACAAGTAGACGAGTTGTGTGCAGTTGATGTGCCGATTCCGAATCGGCAAACCGCCCACCTTATTATATTATAAGACCGCCAACTTGCCTGCTTGTTTGTCCGTCCGCTCGTCTGCCCTCCTTATCGGAGGGCCTTGTTGAGCATGTAGTACACCTCGTTCATGCGCAGATCCTGACGGAAATGCTCGATGTCGGTGTCCTTGTTGATGATGCAGCACTCGATGTCGGCAATCTCGGCATAGTCGCGCCAGTATTCGTCGGTGAGTCCGAAGCTGAAGCAGCTGTGGTGCGTGCCGCCGGCATTGAGCCAGCAGCCCACGCCCACTTCGAAGGTGGGTTCGGGAATCCAGAGCGCGGAAGCGACGGGCAGCTTGGGCAGCGGCTTGCTCTTGATGAGGTTCACATCGTTGGCGATGAGGCGGAAGCGGTTGCCCATGTCCACGATGGTGGCCGTGGTGCCGTGTCCCTGCTTGGCGGTGAACACGAGACGGGCCGTCGGTGTCTTGCGCACACCGATGCCGAGGAAGTGTACCTCCAACCGGGGCTTCTCCTCCGCGATGTCGGGATTGATTTCGAGCATGTGCGATTCGAGGATGGAAGTGTTGTCGCCGTCGAAATTGAGCGTGTAGTCTTCGAGGAACGAAGTGCCGCCTTCGAGGCCTTGGCTCATAAACCAGACAGTGCGATAGAGCGCGGCACTCTTCCAGTCGCCCTCGGCACCGAAGCCGAATCCGTCGCTCATCATGCGCTGGGAGGCCAGTCCCGGAATCTGGTCGAAGCCCTTGCCGGTCTCCTCCACGTTCACATCACCCAAGTCGTCGAAGTTGGTGGTGAAGCCCTTGGCCCCCTTGGCAGCCATCACGGCACGCAGGGTGAGTTCGGCCTTGGCGGCATTCCACACCTTCCGGTAGGCCTCAGAGTTTTCATCCTTGATGTCTTCGGCCACCTGATATTCCTTGAAGTAAACGTCTTTCACGAGTGCCGTAACGTCGGCATCTTTCACTTCGTTGAAGAAGGTCATCACTTCCGAGAACGGCATGTAGTCTACATGGTAGCCCAACACCTGCTCGGCAGCCACTTTGTCGCCGTCGGTCACGGCCACGTTGTTCATCTGGTCGCCGAAGCGGAGGATGAGCATGTCCTGTGAGTCGGCCCAGCCGGCGCACACCCGCTCCCACACGGCGATGCGCTCTTGTGTCTTCTCGTCTTTCCAGTAGCCGATGACGGTCTTGCGGGGCTTGCGCAGACGGGTGAGGATGTGGGCAAACTCGCGGTCGCCGTGGGCACTCTGGTTGAGGTTCATGAAGTCCATGTCGATGGACTCGTAAGGTATCTGCCGGTTATATTGGGTGTGGAGGTGGAGCAGCGGTTTGCGGAGCATCTGCAATCCGTGAATCCACATCTTGGCGGGAGAGAACGTGTGCATCCATGTGATCACGCCGATGCACTTCTTGTCGTTGTTGGCCCGGGCCATCACATCGGCCACTTCGGCCGAACTGTTGGCTGTACCTTTATACACCACCTTCACGGGCAGGCGGCCGGAGTTGTTCAGTCCCTCCACCATTTCCTTGGAGTGACCGTCTACCTGTACCACGGCGTCGCCCCCGTAGAGAAGCTGTGCGCCGGTGACAAACCATACTTCGAAATTCTCAAATGCTTTAACCATAATCGTTTGAATTTAGGAACCCCTCGCCGGCCTTCTCCTTGGCGGGAGAAACAAGGGCCTTACAGGTCCCGGCCGGGTGGGGGAATAGTTATTTGTTGATTGTTTGTTTACTTCTTCTGTCCGTAATAGGCGTTGGGCCCGTGCTTGCGGCTGAAGTGTTTCTCCACGAGCAGCGGGTTCATCGTTGTCTGCGGATTCACGGCCAGCGAGATGTGGGCCATCTTGGCCACCTGCTCCGCCACCACGGCATGATAGACCGCCTCGTCGGCGTCCTTGCCCCAAGTGAATGGCCCGTGGTTCTTGACGAGCACAGCCGGCGTATGCACGTAGTTGATGTTGTCGCGCTTGAAGCGGTCGACAATCACCACACCCGTGTTGTGCTCGTATTCGGCCATCTGGCCGGCTGTCATGTCGTCGGTGCAGGGGATAGCGTCATGGAAATAGTCGGCATGAGTGGTACCGATATTGGGAATGTCGAGACCGGCCTGCGCCCACGCCGTGGCGTAGGTGGAGTGGGTGTGTACCACGCCGCCTATCTCGGGAAACTCACGGTAGAGCACCAAGTGGGTGGGCGTGTCGGACGAGGGTTTGAGGTCGCCCTCCACCACCTTGCCGGTGTGCAGGTCGACCACCACCATGTCGTCGGCCTTCATGTTGTCGTAGCTCACACCCGACGGTTTGATGACGACGAGGCCCTTCTCGCGGTCGATGCCCGAGACATTGCCCCATGTGAATATGACGAGATGGTGTTTCACAAGGTCGAGATTGGCCTTGAACACCTTTTGTTTCAGTTCTTCTAACATGCTTTTTTGAGTTATGGGTTGCTTGTTGTCACTTCAGGTTGAAGGTGGGGTCGTCCTCGTAGATGCGCTTGTTGAAGCGGTAGAGGGCGGCTCCCCGTTTGGATGTCACCTTGTCGATGAGTTCCGTCTTCTCGATGAAGTCGATGTCTTTGATGCGCTTGCGGAAGTTGCGCTTGTCGATGGGGCTGCCCTGCACGGCCTCGTAGACGTGTTGCAGCTGTGTGAGCGTGAAGAGGCTTGGCAGCAGCCGGAAGCCCAGCGGCTCGGTGTTGATGCGCCGGCGTATCTGTGCGAGCGCGTTGCGCACCATGATGTTGTGGTCGGAGTAGAGCGTGGGCAGTTCGTCGAGGTTGACCCATTGCAGCCCATACTGCTCGCGCAGACTGTCGTCGTAGTCTTTCACGTTGATGAGCGTGCAGTAGGCCACGGAGATGACGCGCTCTCCCGGGTCGCGGTCGATGGCGCCGAAGGCCCCCACCTGCCGGATATAGAGGTTGCGCATGCCCGTGAGTTCGTAGATCACCCGGTTGGCGGCATCTTCCAGACTCTCCTCGGCCCCCACGAATCCGCCGTAGAGCGACCATTCGCCGCGTCCGGGATCCATCTGCCGCTTGCCGATGAGTATTCTCAGTTTGTTTTCCTCAAATCCGAAAATGAGGCAGTCCACGGAGACGAAGACCTTGGAGTGTTCGCCATAAAATCCTGTCATGAGTATTGGTTGTTTTTTGTTTCGTTGATATTGGTGTGCCGGTGAAGCGGGCAGGGGACTTGTGACCCGCAGTCCGCTTCACCGCACGCTTACCAGAGGATAACGTAGAGCAGCAGCGTGATCACGGCGATGCCGATGGTGCCGTAGGTGTAGCTGCGCGTGGTGGCAAAGAGGCCGAGGTTGATGGGCAGTGCCTTCTCGTCGCGCACCTTGTCCATGGAGTTGCTGTAAAGCCACACGGCCGACGACCCCACGAGCACGCCGAAGAAGAAGAAGGCCTGGAAGCCGATGTCGTTGAGATAGGCGATGAGGTTGCTGTCGGGGTCGGCACCGGGATTCATGGCCCCGAGTGTGGTGACGATGGCAGCCGCCACAATCATCAGCACGCCTGCACCGCCGAGTATCTTCGACCACAGGAGCATGGTCTTGCGGTCGCTCTCGGAGGGTTGCTCGCAGCCCACGGTCTTCTTGTCGAAGTAGGATACAATCACGAAGAACGTGAAGAGGATGATGAAGATGTAGCCGGCGCGGAACTGGAAGGCCACGTCGCCGAGCGTCACCTTGAAGAGCACGCCCATCGGGATGGTGAGGATGGCCGTCCACACGGCAGCCAGCGAGGAAGCCCGCTTCCACAGCAGGCCGAGACCGAACACAACGATGATGCCCGGATAGATGAAGCCGGAATACTCCTGAATGTACTGGAAGGCCTGATCGAGACCGCCGAGCAGGGGTTTCACGGCCACCAGAGCGATGACGAGGGCGGCCACGGCCACCAACCGACCCACGCCCACGAGCTGCTTGTCGCCGGCATTGCGGTTGATGTATTTCTTGTAGATGTCCATCGTGAAGAGCGTGGAGGTGGAGTTGAACATCGAGGCCAGCGACGAGATGATGGCTGCCGTGAGGGCGGCAAAGCTCAGACCCTTGATACCCGTGGGGGTGAAGTTGCGGATGAGCCAGGGGTAGGCGTCGTCGGCCACGTTGATTTTGCCTTGCAGGTTCATGCCGGCGAAGGCGTCGGGATTCTGCATGATGTAGTAGGCGCAGATACCGGGCAGCACCACGATAAACGGAATGAGAATCTTCAGGAAGCCGGCGAAGACGAGTCCTTTCTTGGCCTCGTCGATGTTCTTGGCGGCCAGTCCTTTCTGGATGATATACTGGTTGAAGCCCCAGTAGCCGAGGTTGGTGAGCCACACGCCGCCCACCACGGCGGCGATGCCGGGCACGTTGGCGAAGGCATCGGCATTGTGGCTTTGCTGTATCACGAGATGGAAGTGTACGTCTTGCGCGTGGGCACCCGTGGTGAGGTCGTGAAACACTTTGCCCAGTGCGCCGAGTGTGTCGGTGCCGAACACGCCGGCCATCTCGCTGAGGGCCACATAGGCGGTGACCAGACCGCCGCCCACGAGGAATGTCACCTGCATCACATCGGTCCATGCCACCGAGGCCAGACCACCGTAGATGGAGTAGATGCCGGCCACGAGGAAGAGTCCGAAGATGATGAGCATCCGCATGGACACCTCGATGCCGAAGATGCTCACGGCCATGCCCTGCAGACCGAGTATCTGCTCAATGGCAAGTGCGCCGAGCCAGGCCACGGAGGTGAGGTTGACGAACACGTAGAGGAAGAGCCAGAGGATGGAGAAGGCCAGTCCCACACCGTCGTTGTAGCGTTCGCGGAGGAACTGGGGGATGGTGAATATCTTGCGGTCGAGCATTACGGGCAGCAGGAACTTGCCGATGACCACGAGCGTGATGGCGGCCATCACCTCGTAGGCTGCGATGGCGATGCCGTCGCGGAAGCCCGTGCCCGACATGCCGATAAACTGTTCGGCGGAGATGTTGGCGGCGATGAGCGAGGCGCCCACGGCCCACCATGTGAGGGTGTTGCCGGCGAGGAAGTAGTCGTTGGCGGTTTTTTCCTTGCCGCCTTTGTTGCGGCTCAGAAACAGTCCCAGTCCTACCAATAATATAAGGTAGACGATGAGAATCAGAAAGTCGATGGTCTTGAAGCCCGATGTGGCCAAGGCTTGTGAAATGTTGTTCATTGTTGGTGAGTGAGAGCCTCCCCCGGCCCCTCCGAAGGAGGGGAGTGCCTCGCGGGACACGGGTGGATATGGGGTGATGTTTTAGTCCACTGGTGGAAACCCGTTTGGGGGAGAGGCTGTTGGTTTATTGGTTAATTGATATTTCTGTTATTTGTTAAAGCAATCGTTAAAACATTTGTTAGAACATTTGTTAGAGCAATCGTTAAAACATTTGTTAGAACATTTGTTAAAGCAATCGTTAAAACATTTGTTAAAGCACTCCTGTTTCAAGGATAACACTCATTCAGCCTGTGTCCCGCCAGGCACTCCCCTCCTTTGGAGGGGCCGGGGGAGGCTAAACCTATATGCCAAGTGCGAGACATACGTCTCTCCCGGTTTCAGATAGGGGTTGGAGACCTCCCACCCCTTGGTCTTGGCCACCGTCTTGGTGGGCGAGTCGGGATATTTCTGGCTTTCGAAGCACACGCTCACGTGCTTGGGATATTTCACCCCGTGCTTGCCCGGGATGCCCGTGCCTTGGAAGTTGCCCGTGTAGACCTGCAGGCCCGGTTCGTCGGTGAACACTTCGAGCAGGATGCCCGTCTTGGGCGAGTAGAGGCTGGCGGCCACTTCGGCCATGTTGCCCTTGCCGTCCTTGAAGGTGTTCAGGCACCAGTTGTGGTCGTAGCCCGTGGCATTCTTGATTTGTTCGAATGTCGTGTCGCAGGCCTCGCCGATGGCCTTGGCCTTGCGGAAGTCCATAGGCGTGCCCTCCACGCTCTTGATTTCGCCCGTGGGGATATAGAGTTTGTCGCTCGGTGTGAAGCTGTCGGCATTGATGTACATCACCTCGTCGAAGGCATCCGTCGACGGGTCGCCGCTCAAGTTGAAATAGGAGTGGTTGGTCATGTTGACCACGGTCTCCTTGTCGGTCGTGGCCTCAAAGGCGATGTCGAGCGTGTTGTCGCTTTTCACGGTGTAGGTGGCCTTGGCCTTCACCGTGCCGGGGAAACCGTTGTCGCCGTCGGGCGAGGTGAGCGTGAACACCACGCTCGAGTCGGTGCGGCTCTCGATGTCGTATATCTTGTTGATCCAGCCCGTGTTGCCGCCCCCGTGCAGACAGTTGCCGTTGTCGTTGTCGCGCAGGGTGTACTGTTTGCCGCCGGCGGTGAGCCGTGCCCCCTTGATGCGGTTGGCGTAGCGGCCCACGGTCGAACCGTAGTCAGACGGCGAGTTGAGCGTGTCGGCATACTGCGCGATGTTGTCGTAGCCCAGCACCACGTCGGTGGGCTTGCCGTCCTTGTCGGGCACGGCGATAGACACCACCCGGCCGCCATAGTTGGTGAGGCACACTTCCATGCCGTTGCTGTTGTGCAGTGTCACGAGTTCGGTCTTCTTGCCGTCGATGGTCGAATCGAAGGCTGCCGGGTTGAGCCCGGAAACCGTGAGCTGTGTCTCTCCGCCCGCTCCGCAGGCCGTGAGCATCATGGTGGCCGTTGCGGCTCCAAGAATCAGATGGTTGATTTGTCTCATTTGTCGAGGTTTTGTAGGTTATTAGTTATTTTGGGTGTAAATTTACAACTTTTCCCCTAAAGTTGTATCTCTTTGGCATCGGTTTTTTCGTGCAACGGTGTAAATATAACACTTTTTAATAGTCTCTCTGTCTCCGTCGCGCGGCAGGGGTGGCTGCGCCGCGCCGTTTCCCGGACTTTGGAGAGGGTGGGAGGGCGGTGGCTGTCTGTCGCCCGGCGATTGTCCGATATTTTCTGTTCCGATTTGCATTTCGCCTTTTTTTGTTGTACCTTTGCCGTAGGAAAGGGAGTGCGGAAGTGCTTCCTTTTTTTATTGAATAGTCCCCAACAAGCCCCCCAAAAAATCTCCCTGAGAGACCCCCAACCCCCTAAAGGGGGCTTTTCCAACCAGTTATGGGTTGCTGTTCGGCCCCAACGGCTTTCTGAAAGGACCTCTTTGGCGTTGTCATCCGGCCCAAGTGGGCTTCTAAGTGTGGCCGTTTTGCAAGGTCGGTCGGGCCGAGTGAGAATTTTGATGGGGCGGATGAGGCAAATGGGACAAGTATATTTGGTGGAACAAATGGGCGTGGGGAAAAGTCGTGTAAGGCTTTTTCGAAATCTAAATAAGTTTATGACTATACCCTCCGGCAATCCCTTGCCGGCCTGCGAGGGGAGGGGGACGGGGATATTCGTTTCATCCGCACCATTCGCCGACAAAAATATTCTTCGGCGAATGGTGCGGATTACGCGAATGCCGTTTGAGAAATAATCCGTTTTCTCCTCCCCGTTCCGCAAATTCTTTGTAACTTTGTGCGCAATAAAGCAAAACCGAACTATGGACAAGTTTTCATGGAAGAATAAGTTTTTTACCCTTATGTGTGCAACCCTATTGGCCGGCACTTCCGCCGCACGGGACCAAGGCCGCCTCGACCTGCAGACCATCACCTCGGGCGAACTCGCGCCTGCCTACATCACCGGCATCAACCCCATTGCGGGTACCGATCTCTATGCGCAGGTGAGTGCCGACGGTCGGCAAATCGTCAGCCGCTCGTTCAAGACGGGGCGGCAACGGGCTGTACTCTTCGATGTGGCCGCCACCGAGGGCGAACACATCGACGCGTTCGACGGCTACGAGATGGACCGGCAGGGCCGCCAACTGCTCATCCGCACCCGCACCGAGGCCGTGTACCGGCGTTCCTACAAGGCCGAGTTCTACCGCTACGACATCGCCACCCGCCGGCTCTCGAAACTCTCGGAGGGCGGACCGCAGCAGGTGCCGGCCTTCTCGCCCGACGGGCGGAAGATAGCCTTCGTGCGCGACAACAACCTCTTTGTGGTGGCCGACGGGCACGAGCGGCAGGTGACGACCGACGGGCGGTTTAACGAAATCATCAACGGCATACCCGACTGGGTGAACGAGGAGGAGTTCGGCTTCAATCGCGCCTTTGCCTTCAATGCCGACGGCACGCGGCTATGCTGGCTCCGCTACGACGAGTCGCGGGTGAAGACCTACGCCCTGCAACTCTTCAAGGGCGAGTGTCCCGAGCGTGAGGCACTGGCCGACTATCCCGGCGAATACTCCTACAAATATCCCAAGGCAGGCTATGACAACTCCGTCGTGAGCGCGTGGAGTTGCGACCTCGGGAGTGGTGAGGTGCGCCGGCTGCAAGTGCCGTTGGCCGCCGCCGGCTACATGCCCCGCATCAAGGCCACAGCCGACAGCCGCGCCATGATTGTCTACACCATGAACCGCCATCAGGACACGCTCTGCCTCTACCGCGCCGACCCCGCCACGGGCCTCTCGCGGCTGCTCATCAGCGAGAGTGTGCCGCGCTACGTGAAGGAGGAGGCGATGGAGGGCATCACCGTGTTCGACCGCCACATCCTCGTGCCCAGCGACCGCGACGGCTACATGCACCTCTATCTCTACGACATGGAGGGTCGTCTGCTGCGGCAGGTGGAGCGCGGCGACTACGATGTGACGGCGGTCTGCGGCTTCGACGAGCGGCGGGGCGATGTCTACTATCAGGCTGCGCGGCTCAATGCCCACGACAGGCAGGTGTATGTGACCCGGGCCGACGGACGCACCGAACGTCTCACCGACCGCGAGGGCAACAACTCAGCTGTCTTCTCGGCCGACCTGCGCTATTTCGTCAACGTGTGGAGCGACTATGACCATCCCTATGTCTTCACCTTGCGCACGAATGGGGGCAAGACGCTCGCCGTGCTCGAAGACAACCACAAGTTGGCAGGCCGGTTGGCCGACTATGGTTTCGGCCGCCGCGAGACTTTCTCGTTTGTCACCTCCGAGGGCGTGCGGCTCGACGGATGGATGGTGAAGCCGACCGACTTCGACCCCTCCCGCCGCTATCCCGTGATTCTCTACCAGTATTCCGGCCCCGGCAGCCAACAGGTGATAAACGCCTGGAGCACCGGCAGCATGGGGCAGGGTGGGGCCTTCGACCACTATCTGGCGCAGCAGGGCTTCATCGTGGCCTGCGTGGACGGGCGCGGAACGGGTGGCCGCGGGGCGGAGTTTGAGAAGGTCACTTATCTGAGACTGGGCGAACTGGAGGCCCGCGACCAAGTGGAGACGGCCCTTTATCTCGGCACGCTGCCCTATGTGGACAAAGACAATATCGGCATCTGGGGCTGGAGTTTCGGCGGTTTCTGCACACTCATGAGCATGAGCGAGGGCCGCGGGGTGTTCAAGGCCGGTGTGGCTGTGGCGCCGCCCACCAACTGGAAGTTTTACGACACCATCTACACCGAACGGTACATGCGCACGCCCCGTGAAAACGCCGAGGGCTACAAGACCAATCCCATTGAGCGGGCCGACCGTCTGCACGGTTCGCTGCTCATCTGCCACGGACTGGCCGACGACAATGTGCATCCTCAAAACGCATTCGAATATTCCGAAGCGTTGGTGCAGGCAGACAAAGACTTTAAGGAAAACTTCTACGTGAACCGCAACCACGGCATCCGCGGCGGCAACACCCGCATGCATCTGCTGCGCCAGATTTCGCAGTGGTTTGAGAGGGAATTAAAGTAGTTAGGAGTTTTTTGTTAGGAGTTAAAGGGAGTTAAGGAGTTAAAGGGAGTTAAGACAATAGTCTCATCGCTTATAAAAATTGTTCTTGTAAGCAATAAGGCCGTTGTCTTAACTCCCTTTAACTCCTTAACTCCCTTTAACTCCTAATTCCCAACTTCCTTTTCGCGTTTTCTATGCGTTCCGGTGTGGGCGGTTCCACCCCTTTGAGCGGATAGTCAAGTCCGAGTTTCTCATATTTATACGTGCCCAACGTGTGATAGGGCAACACATCCACGCGCTCCACATTGGTCAGCGTGTCGAGGAAAGTCCGTAGCCGGGCGAGATAGTCGTCGCGGTCGGTGATGCCGGGGATGAGCACATGGCGTATCCACACCGGTTTGTGAATGTCGCTCAAGTAGCGGGCGCAGTCGAGAATGTTGCGGTTGGAGTGCTTTGTCAGCTTGCGGTGCTCATCGTCGTCTATGTGCTTGATGTCGAGCAAGATAGTGTCGGTGTACTTCATCAGCTCTTCAAACTTGGCAAACCACGCCCCCTGCCGCGTGAAAGGCTGCGCCGAGGTGTCAAGACACGTGTTGATGCCCCGCTCGTGAGCCTTGCGGAAGAGTTCCGTGAGGAAGTCTATCTGCATCAATGCTTCGCCGCCGCTCACGGTGATGCCGCCCTCCCGGCCCCAATAGGAGCGGTAGTGCTCGGCCCGGTCGAGCAGTTCGTCGGCCGTCATCTTTTCCCCCACGCCCGTCTGCCACGAGTCGGGGTTGTGGCAGAACTGGCAGCGCATGGGGCAACCTTGCAGGAAGATGAGAAACCGGATGCCCGGGCCGTCCACTGAACCGAAGGTCTCGATGCTGTGGATGAAGCCGAAAAGGGGTAGCCCTACCCCCGGCACTGCCTCACCCCCCGGCCCCTCTCCGAGGGGAGGGGGGAGTGAAGTGCCTTGTGGGTGAAAGATATCTTGTATGTTCTTGTTGTTATCCATGTTATCATCCATAATGTTATGTAGCAAAAGAAAAAGCCTCACCCCCGGCCCTCTCCCCTTGGCGAGGGGCCGGAGGTGAGGCTGTGTCGGGAGTGAGGCCGTTCCGGCTGCCTAAGCCTATTCCTTTTCTTACAACCTTCCGTGTGCTTGTCGGGCAATCACATCGAGCTGCTGCTCGCGTGTGAGGTCGATAAACTTCACGGCGTAGCCGCTCACACGGATGGTGAAGTTCTGGTATTCCTCTTTCTCGGGATGCTCCATGGCATCTTTGAGCTTCTCCACGCCGAAGACATTCACGTTGAGGTGGTGTGCCCCTTGGTCGAAGTAGCCGTCCATCACACCTACGAGCGTGTTGGCGCGTTCCTCGTCATCGTGGCCCAGTGCACCCGGACTGATGGTCTGCGTGTTGGAGATGCCGTCGAGCGCATACTCGTAGGGCAGTTTGGCCACGGAGTTGAGCGAAGCCAAGAGACCGTTCTTCTCGGCGCCATACGACGGGTTGGCACCCGGCGCAAGCGGTGTTCCGGCAGCGCGGCCGTCGGGCATGGCACCTGTGTACTTGCCATACACCACGTTGGAAGTGATGGTGAGGATGCTCGTCGTGGGCTCCGAATGGCGGTAGGTGTGGTATTTGCGAATCATGCCCATGAATGTCTTGAGCAACCACACGGCTATCTCGTCGGCCCGCTCGTCGTCGTTGCCGTAGCGGGGGAAATCGCCCTCGGTCTTGAAGTCGATGGGGAAGCCCGTCTCGTCGCGCACGATGTTGACCTTGGCATACTTGATGGCGCAGATGGAGTCTACCACGTGGCTGAAGCCTGCGATGCCCGTAGCGAACGTGCGGCGCACATCGGTGTCGATGAGTGCCATCTCGGCAGCCTCGTAGAAGTATTTGTCGTGCATGTAGTGGATGAGGTTGAGCGTCTTCACGTAGATGCCGGCAAGCCAGTCCATCATGTCCATGAAGCGGGGCATGAACTCCTCGTAGTCCACCACATCGCCCGTGATGGGGCGCAGGGCCGGTCCGCACTGCTCGCGGCTCTTGGCATCCACACCCCCGTTGATGGCGTAGAGCAGACACTTGGCGAGGTTGGCACGGGCGCCGAAGAACTGCATCTCCTTACCTGTCTGCGTGGCCGACACGCAGCAGCAGATGCTGTAGTCGTCTCCCCACACCGGGCGCATCACGTCGTCGTTCTCATACTGGATGGAACTTGTCTTCACCGAGATCCACGCGGCATAACGCTTGAAGGCCTTGGGCAGGCGGCTGCTGTAGAGCACGGTGAGGTTGGGCTCGGGCGACGGGCCCATGTTGATGAGCGTGTGGAGGAAGCGGAAGTCGTTTTTGGTGACCATCGAGCGTCCGTCCATGCCCATGCCTGCCACCTCGAGCGTGGCCCATACGGGGTCGCCGGAGAAGAGCTGGTTGTAGGAGGGGATGCGGGCAAACTTCACCATGCGGAACTTCATCACCAGATGGTCGATGAGTTCCTGCGCCTCCTCCTCGGTGAGCGTGCCCTCGCGGAAGTCGCGCTCGATGTAGATGTCGAGGAATGTGGACACGCGGCCCACCGACATGGCGGCACCATTCTGCGTCTTCACCGCTCCCAGATAGCCGAAGTAGAGCCACTGCACGGCCTCGCGGGCGTTGGCGGCAGGGCGGGAAATGTCGTAGCCATAGAGGGCGGCCATCTCCTTCAGGCCGTTGAGGGCGCGAATCTGCATCGCAACCTCCTCGCGCAGGCGCACCACCTCGTCGATCATCCCTTGGTCGCCGATGCCTTCAAGGTCTTTCTTTTTCTCCTCGATTAGGAAGTCCACGCCGTAGAGGGCCACGCGACGATAGTCGCCCACGATGCGGCCGCGGCCGTAGGTGTCGGGCAGTCCGGTGAGGATGTGGTTGTGACGCACACGCTTCATCTCCGTGGTGTAGGCGTCGAACACCCCGTCGTTGTGTGTCTTGGCATATTTGGTGAATATCTCGTGAATCTTTTCAGAAGGCTGATAGCCGTAGGTGGTGCAAGCCTGTTCGGCCATCTTGATGCCGCCGTAGGGCATGAAGGCGCGCTTGAGCGGCTTGTCGGTTTGCAGGCCGACCACCTTTTCCAACTCCTTCGTGCCCTCGCCGATGTAGGCCGGGCCGTAAGCCGTCAGTCCGGAGACCACCTCCGTCTCCATATCAAGAACACCGCCCTTGGCACGCTCCTCCTTTTGGAGCTCCTTGAGTCGGCCCCACAGTGTGTCGGTAGCTTTGGTGGGCCCTGCCAGGAAGGACTCGTCGCCCTCATAGCCGGTGTAGTTGTTCTGAATGAAATCTCTCAGATCCACTTCAGAAGACCATTTGTTTCCTTTGAAACCTCGCCATTCTGTTCTCATAATTTTTTATTTGTTATTGATGAATAATACTGGGTATAAATCCTGAATCTTGTAATTCGAGTGCAAAGTTAACCTTTTTTTTCATGATATGGAAATAAAAAGGTTCATCATTTATGGGTATTTTGCAAACTGGAGTTGGCAAACGGCTTCGTTAAAGGGGATGTCCCGTTCAAATCCTTTAACTTTTCCTCAGTTTTCGTTTAACTTCATTAACCATTCTGCCGCGCTTCTTTTCCACCTATTATTATATGTCGGCGGAATTATGGATAAAACTCCCGAAAAAGCTCCGTTAACTCCGAAAAAATCAGTAAGTTTGCAAGATGAATCAGTAACAGGTATAAGCCAATGGAACCATTAGCCGAAAGAATGCGTCCCCGCACACTCGACGACTACGTGGGGCAGCAGCATCTCGTGGGCCCCGGGGCCGTGCTGCGCCGCATGATAGAGGGTGGGCGCATCTCCTCCTTCATCCTTTGGGGCCCGCCGGGAGTGGGGAAGACCACGCTGGCGCAGATCATCGCCAACCGCCTCAAGACACCTTTCTACACGCTCAGTGCCGTGACAAGCGGCGTGAAAGACGTGCGTGAGGTCATCGAACGGGCCGGCCGCAACCGCTTTTTTGACTCCCTGTCGCCCATTCTCTTCATCGACGAGATACACCGGTTCAGCAAAAGTCAGCAAGACTCGCTGCTCGGGGCCGTGGAGAAGGGCGTGGTGACGCTCATCGGGGCCACCACCGAGAATCCCTCCTTCGAGGTGATACGCCCGCTGCTCTCGCGCTGTCAGCTCTATGTGCTCAAGCCCTTGGAGAAAGAAGACCTGCTCCGGTTGCTCCGTCGGGCCGTGACCGAGGACACCGAACTGCGCAAGCGCGACATCCGTCTCACCCAAACCGACGCACTGCTGCGCTACAGTGGCGGCGACGCGCGCAAGTTGCTCAACATTCTGGAGCTGGTGGTGGAGGCCTGCGGCGACGCGCCCACGGTGGAAATCACCGACCGCTTGGTGGAGGAACGGTTGCAGCAGAATCCGCTGGCCTACGACAAAGACGGCGAGATGCACTACGACATCATCTCGGCCTTCATCAAGAGCATACGCGGCAGCGACCCCGATGCGGCACTCTACTGGATGGCACGCATGATCGAGGGGGGCGAGGACCCGAAATTCATCGCCCGCCGGCTGGTGATCAGTGCGGCCGAAGACATCGGACTGGCCAACCCCAATGCCTTGCTGCTGGCCAACGCGGCTTTCGACACGGTGACGAAGATAGGGTGGCCCGAGGGCCGCATACCGCTGGCCGAGGCCGCCGTCTATCTGGCCACGAGCCCCAAGAGCAACTCGGCCTATCTGGGCATCGACGCTGCACTGGCCCTCGTCAGGCAGACGGGCAACCTGCCCGTGCCGCTCCATCTGCGCAACGCGCCCACCAAGCTCATGGCCGACCTCGGCTATCACGACGGCTACAAGTATCCCCACGACTATCCGGGCCATTTCACCCCGCAGCAGTATCTGCCCGACGAGGTGAAAGACCGCCGCCTGTGGCATGCCCAGCATTCGCCTGCCGAGGAGCGGCAGTATCAGTGGATGAAGACCTGCTGGGGCGATAGATTTGAAGAGAAAAACCAAAAATAGCTTCCATGCTGTACGAGAATCCGGAGTTTGTGAGAACGCTCCAGCACATCATTGAGTTTGTAGGCACCTTTGCGTTTGCCGTTTCCGGCATCCGCCATGCCGCCGCCAAGCATTTCGACTGGTTTGGCGGTTTCGTCTGCGGCATTGCCGTGGCCATCGGGGGCGGCACCATCCGCGATGTCTGCCTCGGTGTCACCCCCTTTTGGATGACCTCCGCCCTCTACATTGTCTGCACGTTTGTGGCCCAAGGCGTGGTCATTGTGTTCAGCCGTTCACTCAAACGGCTCGACAACGCCTGGTTTGTGTTCGACACGCTCGGCCTTGCCCTTTTCACCATCGCCGGCCTTCAGAAGACCCTTGCCCTCGGCCATCCCTTCTGGGTGGCCATCGCCATGGGCTGCATCACCGGTTCCGCCGGCGGCATCATCCGCGATGTGCTGCTCAACAACGTGCCCGTTATTTTCCGCAAGGAGATCTATGCCATGGCCGGTGTGGCCGGAGGCCTGCTCTATTGGCTCCTCTTCCGCCTCGGCGTGGATGTGAGCATCACCGTGGCAGCCACCTTCCTCACCATCTGCCTCATCCGTCTGCTGGCCGTGAAATATCACATCTCGCTACCCAAACTGCGCGGGGAAGAGCGGTGAGCATCACGGGCAGCAAATTCTTCCCGACGCGTGGGGGCAGCTCTTTAGGCCTGCCTGACGGCTCGTGTGGCCGTTGCCGGAAGCGGGAGGGAGAATGAAAGATTTTGAAAACAGAAAAAACAGATAGAATGGAGATACAAACGACTATACCACAAGAGTATCTACAAGCTGTGGAGGCAATGAAGAAGGCTATCCTTCATAGTCAGTATCAGGCGGCTAAAGGGGTAAACAAGATACAACTGTCCCTTTATTATGCCATTGGACAATATGTGTCGGCTAACTCCCGACACGGCCATTGGGGAAAGCACGCGATAGATACAATCAGTTTGTCGCTGCAAAGGGAGTTGCCCGGCCTGCGAGGGTTTTCTTCTCCGCATATCCGGAGTATGCGATTGTTCTATGAGACTTGGAGTGATGTTGAAGATTGCTCGCCACTGGCGAGCAAAATAGATACTAATGTGCTCATCAGAAAATGCTCGCCATTGGCGAGCGGAATCAGTATGGATGAATTTTTTGGAATAAGTTTTACCCATCACATGGAAATCATTCGCCAGACAACTTCTTTGGAGGAACGGGCTTTTTATATCCACCAGACATACTTGAACCATTGGTCCAAATACGCTTTGCGCGACCATCTGAAAGCCGACGACTTCCATCACCGGGGCATGCTCCCCAATAATTTCAGTCAGGCGATGGCCGATTCCCATCAGGCTTTGAAAGCTGTGAGCATGTTCAAAGACGAGTATCTCCTCGATTTTATCAATGTGGAGCAGTTAGACGAGCAAGACCGCGAAGACATCGACGAGCGGGTGGTCGAGACGAGCATCGTCAACAACATCAAGAAGTTCGTCATGATGTTTGGCCGTGGTTTTGCCTTCGTCGGCAATCAATACAGGCTGATGGTTGGAGAAAAGGAATTCTTCGTGGATCTTCTTTTCTATAATCGCGAGATTTCCTCCCTTGTGGCCATCGAACTCAAGGCCGGCGAGTTCAAGCCGTCCTATCTCGGGCAGCTGAATTTCTATTTACAGGCTTTGGACGATCAGGTCAGGATGCCGGGCGAAAATCCGTCCATAGGCCTTGTGTTGTGCAAGAATGCCGACAAGATGGTTGCGGAGTATGCCGTGCGTGACTATACCAAGCCGATGGGCGTGGCCACATACAGAACTACCAAGGACATGCCCAAGAAACTCCGGGATGCTCTTCCCGATATTGAGGAGTTGAAGAAATTGCTGTGAGTGGCGACGGAGTGACGACGGAAAATGAGCGGAGGAATGAAGGGAAATCTGTTGGCGGAGATTGTCTGTGGGGCGCGGAGAAGCCTGAATCTGCCCAATGGCATCAGAAAGACACCATCTCACACTTTTGTAAAACCATTTATGCGAAAAACGGCTCCGTGCTTGCGATATTCCCGATTAAAACCCCGCCGGCCGGAAATACGCCGATTTTGACGAGGCATGTAACCCTTTGACTGTCAGTCTTTTGATTTTTCTTGACACGTGAAACCATCTCCAAAGGGATGTGAAAAGGTCCGGACGAGAAGTCCGTTCGGGCCTTTTTGGCCGGCCGTCGTGCCGCTTTGGCAGTCTGACTGTGCCCCTTTCGCCTTGTCATCCGGCCTTTTCTCTATCCCATCCATGCCTTTTAGTCGTTTTCCGCCCACCATTCTGTGCTATTTGGCCGGTTTTCAGAAGGGGCTTTTTGTCAAGGAAAATCAGGGTCCCGGATTTTTTTGTCGCGCTTGACGGAATATGTTTGTGTCGTCATCAATACCTACTTTATATCTCTATCGAGTCGGGAATGTTCTCCAACCGTGTGAGAATATGTTTTCGCCATAAATGTAATGACTGTCACCGTGAGGACATCCTCTCCTCTTCAAGCAGCCTTTGTCCTTTCCTCCCTCCCTACAGGGAGGGCCGGGGTGGGTCTCTAAGGAGGGTCTTCGGTCTTCTTGAGGGGCTCTAAACGAAAAAAGAGAATCTCGCATGAGATTCTCTTTGTACACCCTTAGGGATTCGAACCCTAGACCCACTGATTAAGAGTCAGTTGCTCTACCAACTGAGCTAAGGGTGCAGGTCATAACAACACGGCCGCGGGTCTTTAGAAGCCATCCGGAAGTGCGCCCTTAGGGACTCGAACCCTAGACCCACTGATTAAGAGTCAGTTGCTCTACCAGCTGAGCTAAGGGCGCCTCTTGGTTGTTAAGCGGTTGCAAAGGTACGGTGTTTTTTCAAGACCACCAAATAAATCCTAAACTTTTTTACAAACTTTTTCTTGTATGTAAGTTGTTTCAATACATGCCCTGTGCATATAATAACCCGTGTGCCATCAGCGGCCCAACGGGCATGGATACCCTCTCTGCTTGATGCTGCTGATCACTTCCTGATAAAAATCTTCAACGCCCGGTTTTGGGTGGAGCGGGCGATTTTGCGTAAGGCCCGGTCGCGAATCTGGCGGGCGCGTTCGCGCTTGATGCCCATCTGTTCGGCTATTTCGGCCAGTGAGATGCGGCCCGTGCCCAGTCCGTAGAAACCGCGCACCACTCGCTGTTCGCGCTCGTCGAGTGTGGCCACGAGCGACTCCAACGCCTCGATCATGGCCTGCACGTTGTAGTCGTCGTCAGGATGTATGGCATCCTTGTTTTCCAAGATGTCGAGCAAGGTAAACTTGTTGCCCTCCGAGAGCGGTGCGTCGACCGATGCCGGCTGCACTTCGTGGCGCGACTTCTGCCGCATGATGTCACGTGGCACGCGGTAGAGGCCTGCCTGCTGCTCCACGGCCCGTTCCATCGCCTTGCGCACATAGGGGGCGGCGTATGCCACAAAACGGTTGCCACGCGAACCGTCAAACTTTCCGGCCGCTTCCATCAGTCCGATGTTGCCCTCCGAGATGAGGTCGCTCTGTGCCAGTCCACGGCCACGGAAACGCCGGGCCATTGCCACGACAAACTTCAGATTGGCCCGTGTCAGTTGTTCCAATGCCCCTCGGTCTCCGGCTTGTATGCAGGCTGCGAGGTCTTGTTCCTTTTCCGGTGTGAGGGGCGACTCCTGACCTATCTCGTCAAGATAGGTGTTCAGGGCATTTCTTTCGTTGCTGTCCATATCCTTACTCTTTTTCGTCTTGTTTTTCGTAGGCCGCCGTGGGAGTGGGGTGGGGCCGCCTATCTTATGCAAAGATAGTGCCAATGAGAGCAATGAGAACTTGTTCTCTGATTGCCGAATGCCGCCTATCTTATGCAAAGATAAAAATAAAAAACGAGAAACATTGTCGAAACGGGTAGAAAAATTGTTACGGTCTTTGGGCAAATTACCCTTTTCGGTAGCCTGCCTTTATCGAAAAAGCCTCCCGGAGGCGTTGGCTGTCCGGGAGGCTTATGCTGTGGTGGGGCTTGAACTGCCCCGAGAAGCGTTGTTCCTGCATGGCGAAGACCGTCGGGAGGCGGTTCCGGGCACAGGGCATCAGCTGTTGAACTCCTGCCAACTTTTCACCTTGAGCGGCTGTCGGCCAAGCGTGCAGAACGCCTCGATGAAGGCTTTGGCAAGGCGCGTGTTGGTCATGAGCGGAATGTTGTGGTTGATGGCGTCGCGGCGAATCTTGTAGCCGTTGGTGAGTTCGCGGCTCGTATGGTTCTTGGGCACGTTGACGATGAGGTCGAAACAGTGCCGGGCTATCATGTCGGTCACGTTGTTCTCACCCGGTTCGTCGGGCCATGCCACAGCCGTGGCCCGCACGCCGTTGTCGTTGAAGAAGCGTGCCGTGCCTGCCGTGGCAAAGATGTTGTAGCCGTTTTCCACCAGCATTTTGCCCGCGTCGAGCATGTCCACTTTGCTCTTCACACCGCCGCTGGAGATGAGGATGTTCTTCTCCGGCAACCGGTAGCCCGTGGCGATGAGCGCGTTGAGCAGCGCCTCGTCGAAGTCGTCGCCCAGACAGCCCACCTCGCCCGTGGAACTCATGTCCACGCCCAGCACGGGGTCGGCATTTTGCAGGCGGGCGAAGGAGAACTGGCTGGCCTTCACGCCGATGCGGTCGATGTCGAACTCGGAGGAGTCGGGCTTGGTGTAGGGTGCATCGAGCATGACGCGCGTGGCCGTCTCGATGAAGTTGCGCTTCAATATCTTCGACACGAAGGGGAACGAACGGGAGGCACGCAGGTTGCACTCGATGACCTTCACCGTGCGGTCTTTGGCCAGATACTGGATGTTGAACGGTCCCGAGATGTTGAGTTCGCGGGCTATCTGCCGCGAGATTTTCTTGATTTGGCGTATGGTGGAGTAGTAGATGTGCAGGGCGGGGAAGCATATCGTGGCATCACCCGAGTGTACGCCGGCATATTCGATGTGCTCGGAGATGGCATATTCCACCACCTCGCCCTTGTCGGCCACGGCATCGAACTCTATCTCCTTGGTCTCCTGCATGAACTGGCTCACCACCACGGGATAGTCTTTCGACACCTCGGTGGCCATGCGGAGGAAACGCTTGAGCTCGTCCATGTCGTAGCATACGTTCATGGCCGCACCCGAGAGCACGTAGGAGGGGCGCACGAGCACGGGGAAGCCCACCTGACTGACGAAGCTCTTGATGTCGTCGAACGAGGTGAGGGCGCGCCAGGCCGGCTGGTCGATGCCCAGTTTGTCGAGCATGGCCGAGAACTTGTCGCGGTTTTCGGCACGGTCGATGTTGACGGGCGACGTGCCGAGGATGGGCACATCCTGCCTGTAGAGCTTCATGGCGAGGTTGTTGGGTATCTGTCCGCCCACGCTCACGATGACGCCCTTGGGCTGTTCGAGGTCGATGATGTCGAGCACGCGCTCCTCGGTGAGTTCGTCGAAATAGAGGCGGTCGCACACGTCATAGTCGGTGGAGACGGTCTCGGGGTTGTAGTTGATCATGATGGACTTGTAGCCCAGACTGCGTGCCGTGGTGATGGCGTTGACCGAACACCAGTCAAACTCCACCGACGAGCCGATGCGGTAGGCTCCCGAACCGAGCACCACCACCGACTTCTCGTTGTGGCGGTAGGGCACGTCGTAGCCCTCGGCATGGTAGGTGGCATAGAGATAGTTGGTGAGTTCGGGATGCTCGCCGCCCACAGTCTCTATGCGCTTGATGGCCGGCACGATGTCCATCCGCTTGCGCCGGGCGCGCACCTTCAGGCCCGCCTGCTCCATGTTGGTCTCGCCCTTGAGCACGAAGCGGGCTATCTGGAAGTCGGAGAAGCCCGCGGCCTTCACCTCGCGCATGAAGTCGGGCGTGATGTCGTCGAGCCCGTGGCAGGCTTCGAGCCGATGCTTGAGGTCGACGATGTGGCGCAGCCGTTCGAGAAACCACTTGTCTATCTTGGTGAGTTCCTCGATGCGCCCGATGGTGTAGCCCCGCTCCATGGCTTCGGCGATGGCAAAGATGCGCAGGTCGGTGGGGTGGGAGAGCTCCTCGTCGAGGTTGTCGAAGTGTACGTGGTTGTTGCCCACGAAGCCGTGCATGCCCTGGCCTATCATGCGCAGGCCTTTCTGTATCATCTCCTCGAAGGATCGGCCGATGGACATGATCTCGCCCACCGACTTCATCGACGACCCGATGAGGCGGCTCACGCCGGCAAACTTGGTGAGGTCCCAGCGCGGAATCTTGCATATCATGTAGTCGAGCTGCGGAGCCGTGTAGGCCGAGTGGGGTGTTCCCATTTCGCCTATTTGGTCGAGCGTGTAGCCCAGTGCTATCTTGGCGGCCACGAAGGCGAGCGGATAGCCTGTGGCCTTGGAAGCCAAGGCCGACGAACGGGAGAGGCGCGCGTTGACCTCGATGATGCGGTAGTCGTTGGTTTCGGCGTTGAAGGCAAACTGGATGTTGCACTCGCCCACGATGCCCAGATGGCGTACGCAGCGCACGGAGATGTCTTGTAGCATCTTCACCTGCTCCTCGGCAAGCGAACAGGTGGGGGCCACGACGATCGATTCGCCCGTGTGGATGCCCAGCGGGTCGAAGTTTTCCATCGAGGCCACGGTGAAGCAATGGTCGTTGGCGTCGCGTATCACCTCAAATTCTATCTCCTTCCAGCCCTTGAGCGACTCCTCGACCAGTATCTGCGGGGCAAAGGTGAAGGCCGACTCGGCCACTTCGCGGAACGTTTGCTCGTCGGGACAGATACCCGAACCCAGTCCGCCGAGGGCGTAGGCCGAACGTATCATCACGGGGAAAGAGAGCTCACGGGCAGCCTGCAGGGCATCGGCCATGTTCTCCACGGCACGGCTGCGGGGCGTGAGCAGGTCTATCTCGTCGAGCTTCTTGACAAAGAGGTCGCGGTCTTCGGTGTCCATAATGGCTTCCACGCTCGTGCCGAGCACCTCCACGCCATACTCCCCGAGCACGCCGCTGCGATAGAGTTCGGTGCCGCAGTTGAGGGCCGTTTGTCCGCCGAAAGCCAGCAAGATGCCGTCGGGGCGTTCTTTCTTGATGATTTCGGTCACGAAGTAGGTGGTGACGGGCTGGAAGTACACCTTGTCGGCGATGCCTTCAGAGGTCTGGATGGTGGCGATGTTGGGATTGACGAGCACCGAGTGGATGCCCTCTTCCCTGAGTGCTTTCAACGCCTGCGAACCCGAATAGTCGAATTCGCCGGCCTGTCCGATTTTCAATGCGCCCGATCCGAGTACGAGCACTTTGCTTGGTTTCTTGGTCATTGTGGTGTGATGGTTTAGTGGTTTGTCTTGATGGGTGTGCCCCGGGCCGCCGACAGGCTATCGCATGTCTTTCATCCTCACCTCCGTGCCCGGCAAGTGAGCCAGTGTGCGGGCGATGTCTTCCGGTCGGGTGCGGTTGAAGTTGTAGGGGTAGAGCACTTTGGGGCGTATGACCTCAGCCGCCTTGCGCAGTTGCGCGAGGGTCATGGTGTAGGGGCGGTTGCAGGGCAGGAAGGCGATGTCCACCTTGTCCAGATGTCTCATTTCGGGCGTAAGCTCCGTGTCTCCGGCTATGTAGATGCGCAGGCCGTCGAGGTCGAGCAGATAGCCGTTGTCGCGCCCTTTGGGGTGAATCTTGGCCAGCTTCTTGTCGGTGTTGTAGGCCGGTATGGCTGTGACGCTCATCCCCCGCCCGAGGTCGGCCTGCTGTCCGTTGCGGAGCACGATGCCCTTGCCGTGGAGCAGGTGATTGCTCACGGAGTCGCAGATGATGTTGGTCTTCTTCGGGTCGAGCAACACGTGGATGGCGTAGGGATCGAAGTGGTCGTTGTGGGCATGGGTGATGAGGATGAAGTCGGCCTTGGGCTTGTCGATGTATTCCACGATGGGTTCCACGTGGCTGCAAACGGGGTCGATTTCAAATTCCACGCCGTCGAAATTGAGTTGCAGACTGGCGTGCTTGATGGGTATCACGGTGAGTTTTTTACCCGAGGGAGAGAAAAAGACATCAAATCTGCCATCCGTTTTGGGATTGCATCCGCATATACTGAGCAGTGCCAGTAGAGCTATGGTCGTTTTCCATTTGTTCATAGTCGGGTTGCTATGGGTTGTCGGCAAATCTTCTACAAAGATTCCATCGGTGAGCGCAATGAATGTTTGCCCTCTGATTGCCGAACGCCGCAAATCTTCTACAAAGGTAGGTAAAAAGTTTCAATGACGGTGCATTTTAAGGCTTGTCCGTCGCTTTTTTCTCTTCTTTTACCGTTTTTAGTTTCTTTTTTGAATGAAAACCGAATAAATCCTTTATTCCGCTGAAGTCTTTCTTGATGATGAATCCCAGTCCCTGCGTGTTGAGGCTGTTGCGGGTGAAGTAGCGGTCGTTGGTCTGGTTGTAGACTCTCACGGCCAGATTGCCGTTGGGGAAGAGCAGGTATCTGATGTCGAAGTCGCCGATAAACGAGGTGGTGGCGTTGGCATTGTCGCGGTAGCCGAACTGTCCGTTGATGAGCAGCCGGTTGTTGAGCAGCCGCCCGTTGAGTATGCCCTCATACTCGGCGTTGTTCCATCCCTCGTCACCGGTAGAGATGTTGGCTCCGAAATTCCAGTTGGTGTTGTTGACCACGGTCGACAGCACATTGTTGAGCTGCTGCGAGATGGTGCCGCTCAGCAGGCTTTGCATGGCCAGCGAGGTCTGGCTCTGCTGCACTGCTTCCTGCTCGGCCGGTGCGTTGTTGTTGCCTTGCGAGTAGAATCGGCCCACGGCCAGCAGATAGAGCACCTGCTGGTTCATTTCCTCCTCGCTGTTGATGAGACTGTACACCATCTGTTTGGCATCGCTGTTCACTGTGGGCAGGTCAAGGGAGAAGTCTATCTTCGGGGCCTTGGGGGTGCCGGTGATGTTCATCAGGCAATTCACACGGATGTTGTTGCTTGAGAACCTGCGCCCTATGTTGAGATCGGAGAGGCTCACGCCGTTCACCACATATTGGGCCGCGAGGTTGAGGTTGGCATTGTAGGCATCGCCGCCGAAGGTGATGGTGCCCCCTTGGTTGAAGATAAAGTCTTTCTTGATGATGTTTTGGATGGTGAGTTTGTAGATACCGTGATCCACCACGTAGGTGCCGAACATGTCGAACGTCCCCTTGTTGAAGTAGTTGGCCCGCAGCACCCCGTCGCCGTTGAGGGCGATGTAGTCGCCCGTCTGGTTGTCCATCATCAGTTTGAGCGTCAGGTTTTGGTTGCAGTTGATGACGAAGTTGATGCGCATGTCCGACGGGATGTCGGGCGCGTTCTCCTCCTCTCCGTCCTCCGGCAGACGGGGAGCGGGCCCGTCGTCGGGCCGTATACAAGCTCGGAGCAAGGTGGGGAGGGTGTCGTGCGGGGTGGCATCGTGCCAATGGATGAAGTCTCCCGAGCCGATGGCATCGGGGCTGGCGGCGTTGTAGACGAACACGGAACCTTTCTCCGGCCATGCATCGATGTCGAAGACTGTCTCGCCACTCTTGCCGTGTATGCCGCAGGAGCCCGTGGCGTAGACGGTGGCATAGAAAGTGTTGCCGCCAAACTCGTGGGTGTCGAAGGCCAGCAGATTGTGTGCCTTGATGTCAATGTCGTAGCTGAGTTGCGTGAGATGCTTGTGGTGGATGGCTCCGTCGACAATTCCGAGATGCCCGTTGCGGTCTCTCACGCTGTCTTTCACAAGGTAGATTTCGTTGGGCACGGCGTGTATGGTGATATCCTTGAACGTGTAGTCGGTGTTGGTGGGCTTGACATGCAGGCTGCCCGATGCCTTCAGGTCGCCCGTGAGATTGATGCTGCTCAGCGGTCCGGCGACGGTCACTTTGCCGTGGGCGCGGGCATCGACATTGCTCATGAAGCTGCCACAGAAACTCTCCAGAAACTCCAGTCGTGTGCCCTGTGCCTCAATACCCAGGTCGATGTTGTCGTGCTTGGGCGACACGTAGCCCCTGATGAGGGTCTTCGCCCCGGGCCCGTCGTCGGCAGTGGCATCGATATCTATCCGGCCTTCCACCTTATTATAATCCACATGGGCCGAGAGCGTGCCCATCCGGCCGCCCTCAAAGCGGAAGCGGTTCACCGTCAGATTGGCGTAGGCCGACGGACTGTTGAAGGCCGACGAGATGCAGGCGCGGCCCGATGCCCGTCCGGCAAACTCCACAGAGTGGAAATTGACGAGGTTGAGTATATAGTTTACGTCCACATCCCGCAAGTCCACCAGCAGCGAGTCTTCGCCCCGGTTGGTCGCCAGTCCCGACACGATGACATGTTGGTCGTTATGCACGAGGGCGAAATGATCTATCGTGAGATGGTTTTTGCTGTACACGATGTCGCTCGGCTGCACCTTCCACACCGAGTCGCCCACCACGATGTCGCTCGGCATGATGCGCGCATGGGCTGCCGCCACACCGTTGGTGTATTTGAAAAAGGTGGTCTCGGCATTGAGACTGCCGTGCATGTCGAGTTTGCCGCTGCGGTTGCGGTAGGTGATCAGCGTGGCCAACTTGTTGTCGGCTGCCGCCGCACTCACCTTCAAGTGCGACCGGTGGGTGGCATCGTCCACCCTGTCTACACTGATGTCGGCTTTCAGCGTGTCGCCCGGCGTGTCGATGACGATGCTGCCGTTGCGATAGTCTGTGCCGTCGTAGGCAAAGGCGGGCAGGCTCATCTGCATGTCGAGCGCACGGTTGTGGTCGCTCATGGTACCGCTGATGCGTGCCGGGATTGTCAGTGTGAGCGGGAGGTGGAAGAAGTGTTGCAGCCAGTCGCTGCGGGTGATGGTGGCATCGATGCTGAAGTCGTTGTGCCGGCTGCCGGTGCGCGGCGGCAGACCGGGCAGGGTGGGGAGCTTGTCGCCCACCATGTTGATGAAACTCTTGGCCAGCGTTTTGTAGTCGTAGCGGCCCTCCAGCCTCACTTGGGCGAAGTCGCTGTCGAGCGAGATCACCCGTTGCGTGCCGTTGCGCCGTGCTTCGAGGAGGAAGTGGTTGATGATGTATTCGTCCTTTGCCGACTTCATGGCAAAGTCGTTCAGTCTCACCGAACCGTCGAGCTCGGCCAACGTGCGGCCCGTGAAGTCGGCTGTGAGGTTGAAACTGAAATCGGTGCCGGGGTAAGCGTGGCTGATGTTGAGTGCCGAGGGATTGAAGCGTTCCACCTCCAGTGTCAGATTGGCATGGGTTTCCTGCCGGGACAGATTGAAGTTGCCTTTCAGTTGGAGGGTCACATTGGGGTCTTCCACACCCAGCGTGCCGTTGAACGTGCCTTTACGGTAGGTTCCGTCGATGTGTATGTTGCTGTAAGTGTAGGTGTTATAGTCCAGTTTCGACACCACTCCTTGAAGCAGCAGATCGGGCATTCCGTGCTCCCTCAGTGTGCCGTCGATGTTGATACGTGTGGCGAGCGTGCCCAAGCGCGGATCGTCGAGCAGCCGCCGTAGATTGAGCCCCGCGGTCTCTATGCGCCCGGAAAACTGACGTCCGCTCTTTCCGAGTGCGATGTTGGCATTGCCGGCCTCCGTGTGCATGATGCCTTTGGCGGCGAAGTTGCTTCCGTAGCCGCCCACTTCTCCCACAAAGGCGATACTGCCCATGCGCCTCACCTCCTGCGGAATGTCGAGCCGCCCCCCCAGATTTTCCACGATGAAGCGGATGCCCTCGGCACTCATGCGCAGGTCTCTGACGGCCGCAAACCACCGTGGGCGGTAGTTCCAACCGTCCACGTTGCCGTCGGCCGAGAGTCTCACGCTGCCGTCGGCCGCATCGATGCCCAGTCCCTTGATGCGGATGCTCGTGCTCGTCCCGCTGAAACCGGCCTTCAGTCGGATAGCCGTCTGCCACTTGCCGAGGGGTGGAAGAAAGCTCCGCAGGTCGCCCGGCGTGACGGTGGAGGGGGCGATGCTGCCCTCAAACTGCAATGTGGGCATCTCCATGCGCCCGTCCTTGTAGCTGTAGGTGGCGGTGACCGGCCCCAAAACGAGCCGCGTGTGGGGCAGTTCGAGCACAAAGTCTTTCAGCGAAGCCTGTCGCCTGTCGGCCTCAAACTTGAAGTGGAGATCTTTCAGTGTGAATCCCGACCGGTCTCTGAAAGCCAGCATCTTCACGTTGGCCGAGATGGCCGTGTCGGTGAGTTGGTTGAGCATGAAATGGCCGCTCAGGTTGGTCAGGGCCAGATGGTCGGCATTGAATGTGCCCGGTGTGAAGGGTGCGTCGCGCCGGTCGTAGCGGATGGCGCCGCGCCTCACCACAAGCGAGTTGATGCGCAGGTCGAGGGGCGTGTGTGCCGTGGTGTCTTTCGAGGCCAGCGAGTCGAGCACAAACTGGTAGTTGGGCTCCGCCTCGGCATTCGCCCGGTTGAGTCGGGCGTCGAGTCCGAATATCTGCGCCGACGAGATGGCAATGCGCCCCTTGCCCAGCGCCGACAGTTCTATCTTGGCCGACAGTCTCGAAGCCACGAGCATCGTGTCCCGTTGCCGGTCGAGTATCATCACCTTGTCGATGATGACACGGTTGAGAAACCCCAGATCGACGCGCCCCACGGTGACCGTCGTGCCCAGTTTTTGGCCGATGGCCGAGGCGACGCGGGTGCCGAGAAAGGCCTGCACTGTGGGTATTTGCAAAAGCAGGATGATGGCCAGATAGACACTTGCCAATGTCCAGATGACCCCGTTGGTGATATGTTTAAGTTTTTTCAGATGCGAATATTCCGTGAATTTTACTGCAAAAATACGGTATTTTTGTCAGACCGTCCAACAAAAAGGGCTAAAATCTTTCCCACCACACATTTTTTCACTATATTTGCATCGTTTTTAGATCAGCGGTTTGGAACTATTCAGAGAAAGTATAAACCTTAAACATATTGAATGTAGTTATGGCAAATGTAATTAAGTTGCGAAAGGGCTTGGACATCAACCTCAAGGGGAAGGCCGCTTCGGACAAATTGCCATTGAAGGCTGTTGAGGAGATCGCATTGGTCCCCGACGACTTCGTGGGTGTCGTTCCGAAAGTGGTGGTGCGCGAAGGCGACCATGTCAAGGCAGGCGAAGCCCTGTTTGTCAACAAAAACTGCCCCGAGGTGAAGTTTGCTTCGCCCCTCAGCGGCACGGTGACGGCCATCGAGCGTGGCGAGCGTCGCAAGGTGCTCTGCGTGAAGGTGAAAGCCGATGCGCAGCCGTCGGCTGTCGATTTCGGGCGCAGGGATGCAAGTGCGCTCAGTGGCGAGGAGGTGAGGAAAGCTCTGCTCGACGCGGGTCTTTTTGGTTATATCAACCAGTTGCCTTATGCGGTATCCACCACACCGGATACGATGCCTAAGGCAATTTTCGTTTCCGCCCTGCGGGACATGCCGCTGGCCGGCGACTTTGAAGTGGAACTTGAAGGCAACGAAGACGCTTTTCAGGCCGGACTCACCGCACTCGGCAGGGTGGCCAAGACCTATCTCGGCATTGGTGCTCACCAGACGGCCGGGGCACTCGTGCAGGCCCGCGACGTGGAAGTCAACGTGTTTGACGGCCCGTGCCCGGCAGGCAACGTGGGCGTGCAGGTGAATCACCTCTCGCCGGTGAACAAGGGCGAAGTGGTGTGGACGGTAGACCCCACGGCCGTGATATTCTTCGGCCGGCTGATGCTCACAGGCAAGGTGGACTTGCGCCGCACGGTGGCACTTGCCGGCAGCCGCATGACCGTTACGGGATATGTGGAAGCCCTTGTGGGCACACCCCTCAAGACCCTGCTCGGCGGCCGGGTTGACACTGCCGGGGACACACGCGTCATCAACGGCAATCCGCTCACGGGCCGCCGAGCCACGCTCGCCGACTATCTGGGGGCGCACACATCAGAGGTGACCGCTCTGCCCGAAGGCGACCACGCCGACGAGTTGCTGGGCTGGATCATGCCTCGCACCGGGCAGTTCTCCACTTCCCGCAGCTACTTCTCGTGGCTCTTGGGCAAGAGGGAGTACGACCTCGACGCGCGTCTCAAAGGCGGCGAGCGCCACCTCATCATGAGCGGCGAATACGACAAGGTGTTGCCTATGGACATCTATGGCGAGTATCTCATCAAGGCCATCATCTCCGGCGACATCGACAAGCAGGAGCAGTTGGGCATTTATGAGGTGAGTCCCGAAGACTTTGCGCTGGCCGAGTTTGTCGACAGTTCCAAGCTCGAATTGCAGAAAATCGTGCGCGAGGGCCTCGACATCTTGCGCAAGGAGAATGCTTAAAGTTCTGCTTCACGAATAAAAGATAAACCAATCAAAATGAGTATAAGAAACTATCTTGACAAGATAAGGCCCAACTTCCGCGAGGGGGGCAAGCTGCACGCCTTCCAGAGCGTGTTCGATGGTTTTGAGTCGTTTCTCTACGTGCCCAACGACACGTCGAAGAGCGGTGTCCACATCCACGACGCCATCGACTCGAAGCGCATCATGAGCATGGTGGTCATCGCCCTGATGCCGGCCATGCTGTTTGGCATGTACAATGTGGGCTATCAAAACTATCTCGCCGCCGGCACACTGGCCGGAGCCTCGTGGTTCCAGCTGTTTGCCTTCGGCTTTCTGGCCGTGCTACCCAAGATTCTCGTGAGCTACATCGTGGGGCTGGGCATCGAGTTTGCCTGGGCGCAGTGGAAGCACGAGGAGATACAGGAGGGCTACCTCGTGAGCGGCATCATCATTCCGCTCATCGTGCCCGTGACCACTCCGCTGTGGATGCTCGCCCTGGCCTGCGCCTTTGCCGTGATCTTCTGCAAGGAGATATTCGGCGGCACGGGCATGAACATCTTCAATGTGGCCGTAGGCGCGCGCATGTTCCTTTTCTTCTCCTACTCGTCCCGGATGACGGGCGACACCGTGTGGGTGGCCCAAAACGCCATCTTCGGCCTCGGCAACACACTGCCCGACGGCACCACCGCTGCCACACCCCTCGGACTCATCGGACAGGGCATAGCCCCCACGGCCAGCCTCTCTGACATGATATTCGGATTCATCCCCGGTTCCATCGGCGAAACCTCCGTCATCGCCATTGCCATGGGTGCGGCCATCCTCCTTTGGACAGGCATCGCCTCTTGGAAGACGATGGGCAGCGTGTTTGCCGGCGGCATCTTGATGGCGCTTGTGTTCCAAGCCTTGGGCATGACCCCCATCCGCTGGTATGAGCACATCGTGCTCGGCGGTTTCTGCTTCGGCGCCGTGTTCATGGCCACCGACCCCGTGACCTCCGCCCGCACCGAGACCGGCAAATACATCTACGGCCTCTTCATCGGCGCGATGGCCATCATCGTGCGCGTGATGAATCCCGGCTACCCCGAGGGCATGATGCTCGCCATCTTCTTCGGCAACATGTTTGCCCCGCTCATCGACTATTGCGTCGTCGACAGAAATGTCAGCCGCCGCGTGAAGCGCTGGACAAGTGATAACCAATGAATGACAAAAGACAAAACGACATGGCGATGAAAACAAATTCAAACACCTACACGCTGATTTATTCTTCGGTGATGGTGATAGTCGTGGCCTTCTTGCTGGCTTTCGTGTATCAGGCCTTGAAGCCCATGCAGGATGCCAACGTGGCTCTCGACCTGAAAAAGCAGATACTCTATTCGCTCAACCTGCGCGACCTCGACAATGCGCAGGCCGAACGCACCTACAACGAGGTGGTGAAGCGCGAGGAGCAGGTAGACGGCAACACGCTCTACGTGTGTGAGGTGGACGGCAAACCCAAGTACGTGATTCCCCTCAAGGGCATGGGCCTGTGGGGCGGCATCAGCGGCTTCATAGCCGTCAACGACGACCGGCAGACCGTCTACGGGGCCTACTTCAACCATGAGAGCGAGACGGCCGGCCTCGGGGCCGAAATCAAGGACAACCGCGCTTGGCAGGAGAAGTTCCGCGGCAAGCACCTCTTCAAAAAGGGAACGGCCGGCGTGGCCCTCTCGGTGAAGAAGAAAGTGGACGACCCCGACACGCAGGTGGATGCCGTGACCGGCGCCACGCTCACCTCCAACGGCGTGAGCGACATGCTGCGTGAAGGCATCGAGAAGTACAGGCCGTTCCTCGAAAAGAAATGACAACCGAAACAGAAACAGCATTATGAGTCTATTTTCAAAACAGAATAAAGAGGTCTTCTGCAACCCGCTCAACCTTGACAACCCCATCATGGTGCAGGTGTTGGGCATTTGCTCGGCCCTGGCCGTCACTTCGCAGTTGAAGCCGGCCATTGTCATGGGGCTGGCCGTGACCGTCATCACGGCTTTCTCCAACGTGATCATTTCCCTCATCCGCAACACCATCCCCAACCGCATACGCATCATCGTGCAGCTGGTGGTCGTGGCCGCGCTGGTGACCATCGTGAGCCAGGTGCTCAAGGCGGTGGCCTACGACGTGAGCGTGCAGCTCTCGGTCTATGTGGGTCTCATCATCACCAACTGCATCCTCATGGGCCGGCTCGAAGCCTTCGCCATGACCAACAAGCCTTGGCCCTCGTTTCTCGACGGCATCGGCAACGGTCTCGGCTATGCCATGATACTCGTGGTGGTGGGCTTCGTGCGCGAACTCCTCGGCAACGGTTCGCTTCTGGGGTTCAGAGTGGTGCCGCAGGCCCTCTATGACGCCGGCTACATGAACAACGGCATGATGACCATGCCCGCCATGGCACTCATCCTTTTGGGGTGTGTCATCTGGGTGCATCGCGCCTATTTTTATAAGGAGAAATAAGATATGGAACACGCAATAAGTTTATTCTTCCGTTCGATTTTCGTCGACAACATGATTTTCGCCTTCTTCCTCGGCATGTGCTCGTTCCTTGCCGTGTCGAAGAACGTGAAGACCTCCCTGGGTCTGGGCATCGCCGTGACCTTCGTGCTGCTCGTCACCGTGCCCGTGGACTATCTGTTGCAGACCCGCGTGCTCGGCCCCGACTGTCTGCTGGAGGGTGTCGACCTGAGCTATCTGAGCTTCATCCTCTTCATCGCCGTCATTGCCGGCATCGTGCAGTTGGTGGAGATGGTGGTCGAGAAATACTCGCCCTCGCTCTATGCGGCACTCGGCATCTTCCTGCCGCTCATCGCCGTCAACTGTGCCATCATGGGTGCTTCGCTCTTCATGCAGCAGCGCATCCTGCTCGACCCCTCCAACTCGCAGGCCATCACCAGCGTGTGGGACAGCATCGTCTATGCCGTGGGCTCCGGTCTGGGCTGGACACTCGCCATCGTCTCCATGGGGGCCATACGCGAGCGCATGCAGTATTGCGATGTGCCCAAGCCCCTTCAGGGACTGGGCATCACGTTCATCACCGTAGGGCTCATGGCGATGGCCATGCTCTGTTTCAGCGGTCTTAAAATTTAAAGAGGGAGGATTTGCAATTATGATGGAATTTATATCAGCTACCATCGGAGTGTTTCTCGTCACGATACTCCTCTTGGTGATTGTCCTGCTTGTGGCCAAGAAATATCTCAGTCCGAGCGGCAACGTGAATATCGAAATCAACGGTGACAAGGTGCTCTCCGTGGCCCAGGGCTCCAGTCTCATGGCCACGCTCAACGAACAGGGCATCTTTCTGCCCTCTGCCTGCGGCGGCAAGTCGAGCTGCGGACAGTGTCGCGTGCAGGTGATGGAGGGCGGCGGCGAGATACTCGACCCCGAGCGGCCCCATTTCACCCGCAAGGAGATCAAAAACCACTGGCGGCTCGGCTGCCAGTGCAAGGTGAAGGGCGACCTCAAAATCAAGATTCCCGAGAGCGTGCTCGGCGTGAAGGAGTGGGAGTGTACCGTCATTTCCAACAAGAACGTGAGTTCTTTCATCAAGGAGTTCAAGGTGGCTCTGCCTCCGGGCGAGCACATGGACTTCATGCCTGGCTCCTATGCACAAATCAAGATTCCGGCCTACGACACCATCGACTACGACCGCGACTTCGACAAGGCCGACATCGGCAGCGAGTATCTGCCCGTGTGGGAGAAGTTCAACATTCTCTCGCTCAAGGCCCACAATCCCGAGCCCACCGTGCGGGCCTATTCCATGGCCAACTATCCCGACGAGGGCGACATCATCATGCTCACCGTGCGCATAGCCACCACGCCCTTCAAGCCCCGTCCGCAGGTGGGCTTTCAGGATGTGCCCACGGGCATCGCCTCTTCCTACATCTTCTCGCTCAAACCGGGCGACAAGGTGATCATGAGCGGCCCCTATGGCGATTTCCACCCCATCATCAACTCCAAGCGCGAGATGATATGGGTGGGCGGCGGTGCCGGTATGGCCCCCCTGCGTGCGCAGATCATGTACATGACCAAGACGCTCCACTGCCGCGACCGTGAGATGCACTATTTCTACGGTGCCCGCAGTCTGAGTGAGGCTTTCTTCCTCGATGATTTCTACGAGCTGGAGAAGGAATATCCCAACTTCCATTTCCACTTGGCACTCGACCGTCCCGACCCCGCAGCCGATGAGGCCGGTGTGCCCTACACGGCAGGCTTCGTGCATCAGGTGATGTATGAGACCTATCTCAAAGACCACGAGGCCCCGGAAGACATCGAATACTACATGTGCGGCCCCGGCCCCATGTCGCAGGCCGTCCAGCGTATGCTCGACAGCATCGGCGTGGATCCGTCGTCCATCATGTTCGACAACTTCGGATAATCGTCCGCATTTTTCGCAACCGATTTGCATAGACGGCTTTTTTGCCGTATCTTTGCAGTAGCAAGGGGAGTGTACACGCGCTCCCCTTTTTTTAGTTTCCAATCCACTAACAGGCCCCCGAGAAGACCCCCCATCCCCCCTAAAGGGGGGCTTTGCCATCCACTTGTTCGCAGGAAGGATGCCCCCCTTAGGGGAATGGGGGGTCTCTTATTGAATATTAGCCGTTAAAGCTCTGATATTGGCAGATTTTTGCTAAATTTGCACCCGATAAAGAGTTCCGGAGAGGGAGTACCCTCCAGCGTGTAGGGGCAGCGCTTTATGCCTGCCCGCACGTTTCGCAGAAACGTATCCATCCCAAGCGCATGGCAATCGTCCGACGACATACGATTTTTCAAATCGTGCGGGCAGGCATAAAGCACTGCCCCTACGCGTGGAGAGGGTGATCGTGTGGCGGGCGTTGCTCCCCGGCACTCCCTTTCTCCGTCTCCAACACGTATGACCAGATGATGAAAAGAGTCTTTTTGCTTCTTTTGCCACTTCTCGTGCCGGTCGCCGTTTCGGCGCAAACCGGCGATGAAGATACGCGCCGATGGGCTGTTGACGGCTTCATTGGTACGGCAGGCCCCATGCACATGAAGACCGACGGACAGGTTTTTGGAAGCACGCTCCCGTCTGTGCGCGAGGGCTTTGCGTCGGGTGTGCATGTGGAATATTTCCTGCCCTACGCGCCCTTTTCGCTGAAAGCAGGATATGAACACGAGGAACTGAACTTCGTGAACCAAGACATCAGCTCCACGATGAAAAGTCTGAGTCTCGGTGGCCGCTATTATCCGTTGCCACGCCACTGGGTGGTGCAGCCATACACCGGAGCCGACCTGCTGGTCAACATCGGGGCGGTGAATGACAATCAGAGCATGGAAAGCTATTCCTCCTCTGCCGTCCGCCCCTCTTATCGGCGCGAGGCGAGGGTGCGCCTACCACGCTTCGGGGCGGCCTCCGTGGTGGGGGCAGACATCCGTATGTTCTCGTCCATCTATCTGCAAATGCAATACAGCTACCGGCTCGCTGTAGGGTCGCACGTAGACATCCGCTCCCGCGCCCTCTCGGGCAACGGCCCCGTCAGCCACGACCACGGCACACTCCATCGCCATGCCCTCTCCATAGGTTTGAAGATAGCCTTCCCCTTCCGCTTCACCACGCGCGACGGCGAGGGCCTGATAAACCTGCTGCTCGACGCATTGTTTCCCGACGACTATTCACATAACAGAATGTATAACCGATAAATGAAACCCGTTGGAAATGAATAAGATAAAAGATATATCCGTCGTGGCATTCGATGCCGACGACACCCTGTGGGACTGCCAGTCCCACTTCGACCGCGTGGAGCGCGAATACTGCCGCCTGCTCTCCTCCTACGCCGATGCCGAGACTGTGAGCCGGGGGCTCTTTGCCACCGAGGGGCAAAACATGAAGCTGTTGGGCTACGGTTCCAAGGCGTTCACCATATCGCTTGTGGAAAATGCCGTCAACGTGAGTGGCGGACAGGTGAGGGCCTGCGAGATAGCCCAAGTGGTGGCGCTGGGCAAGCAGTTGCTCCATCTCGACGCCACGCCTCTGCACGGTGTGAAGCAGGTGCTGGACAGGTTGCGCTCTTCGGGCAACTATCGCCTCAGTGTGTTTACCAAAGGCGAACTGCTCGACCAGGAGAACAAACTGTATCGCTCGGGGCTCAGCGACTTCTTTGACGACGTGACCATTGTCTCCGACAAGACTCCCGAGACTTTCTGCGGGCTCTGCGACAAAATGCAGGTGGAGCCCGAAAACCTGCTCATGGTGGGCAATTCGCTCAAGTCGGACATCGACCCCGTGTTGCGCATCGGTGGTTGGGGAGTACATGTGCCGTTCCGTGTCACGTGGCAGCATGAGGTGATCGACGAGTTTTCGCATCGCCGACTTGTCACCTTACAGCATATTTCCGAACTCCTCCCGCTGCTCGTGGAGTAGGGAGCCGGAGTGGGGGAGCCGGTCTGCCGGGCGTAGTGTGTTGAGATTTTTTAACGCTTTGCGCTTTAAACCATTTGTCCTTTTGTCTATCTAATAAAGCAACGGGGTCCCCGATGGTGGGGATGTGTCCCGACAGGATAATTATTTAAACAAAAAACAACAAAACAATGAAGAAGATTTTTATGACTCTCATAGCTGCCATGACGCTGTCGGTGGCTATGGCGCAGCCCGATTGCTGCAAGCAGAATGATAGGAGAGGAGAAAGACATGCCCCCACGGCTGAGATGATGACTTCGCGCATGGTGGAGCATTTGGGGCTTGACAACGTGCAGGCCAAGAAGTTGGCCAAGCTCAACAAGAAATATGAGAAGCTCATCACAGCCGGTCCGATGAAACCCCGCCGTCATTGCGATGCCAAATCTGACTGTAAACCGCAGCCCGACGGCATGACCGGGGCCACGATGCAGAATGGCAAATGCCCCGACCGGAACGACGGGATGAAGAGGGAAATGGGGAAGCGTCGCGCCAAATACAAGGAGTATGACGGCGAACTGGAGAAGATTCTCACCGCCGAACAGTTTGCCAAGTTCCGCGAGTTGCGCAAGACCCATCGCAGCGGCTGCGACGCCGAGGGCAAGCCTGATGCCGATTGCAACGGCTACGGAGACTGTGCCCGGAAGTGACTTTCGCCGCCGGCATGAACCGTATGGACACAAAGAGGCAGGAATTGAAACCGTCAATTCCTGCCTCTTCGCGTTTGTGTGGCCCGGCATTGTGCCTCCGGAAGCCCTTGTAAGAGCCTTGCACTTAGCAGCCCGAGCCGTCGAGCCGGCATGAGGGGGCATCCGTGGCGGCGGGACGGATGCCGGCCTCCCCGGGGTTGAGGGTGACGGTGCCGTCTTCCAGCACAAAGCACGGGATGCCTGCATAGCCCATCCGCTTGGCTTCCGCGAAGGCCGGACTGTTGTCGCGCAGCTGCAAAAAAGCCTTGAGATGGCGTACATGTTCGCCGATGTCTATCACCTGATAGCGACTGTCGCCTTTCACCTGCTCCTCCACTGCCATGCAGTCGGGGCAGGTTTTCATGCCATAAATCTTGATCATGATGTTCCTTTCTATATGATAAGGTGAAAAATTAGAGAAGTCGGAGCTGTTGTCGGGAGTCGGAAGCGGGGTGCCTCCGGTTCCGTTAAGTTCGGCAACTCCCCTTAGTGGTTGCAGATTTTCGTTGCATCCACCGTGAAACTCTCCGTGCCGGCGGGCATAAATTTGCCCCGCTCTTCGAGAAAGTCGACCAGTTCTGCAGCCGTCATGCCCTCGACAGAGCAGGTGTGGAAACGCTCGTCGGCGCCAAACTTCTCGATGATAGCCTTTACGAGGCTTTCCTTGGTGGGATAACAGTTGCCCTCCATCATGTGGAGTACGTCGTGTCCGTGTGCCATATACTTTTCTTTTCTCTATTGATGATGTGTTTGTTTGTGGCGGCAAAGGTAGAACTTTTGTTCAAGACGGAGGGGCACAAATGTGACCTTGGGTTGCGATTTAACTAATTTTGCTCAAGTTTTGCAATCGTTCAGCAATTTTTTTTGTACTTTTGCCTCGTCTTACGACATCACCCCCACACACCGTGCCACAGGCAGCGGGAAATTACATACACACGCATATTAAAGACTGAACTTTTGCAAGTTCAGCAGGAGTTAAAGGAATTAAGGAGAAGTTCCTTGAGCGATAGCGAAAAAAAGGGAGTTAAGACGATAGCTCTCTCCTCCTATTCTCCAAGGGACTCAAGCATTAAAGCTGTTGTCTTTTTTCGCTATCGCTCAAGGAACTTCTCCTAACGAGCGAAGCGAGTGCTAACTCCCTTTGACTCCCTTTAACTCCTAAAGTTGAGCGTGCAAAACTTAAATTAAAGATTTATGGGAGGTTTTTTCGGAACCATTTCGGTGAAGAGCTGTGTCGACGACCTGTTCTATGGCACCGACTACAATTCTCATTTGGGCACGAAGCGTGCCGGGTTGGTCACATTTGACAAGCAGCAGGGATTCAGTCGAAGCATCCACAGTCTGGAGCGCAACTACTTCCGCTCCAAGTTTGAAGACGAACTGGCCAAGTTTACGGGCAATCAGGGGATAGGAGTCATCAGCGACACCGACCCGCAACCCATCATCGTCAACTCCCATTTGGGCCGCTATGCGGTGGCGACCGTGGCCAAAATCAACAATCTTGAAGCGATAGCGGGGGAGATGTTGGCCAAGCGGATGCACCTGAGTGAAATGTCGGCCAACCAAATCAACCAGACCGAGATGGTGGCTCTGCTCATCAACATGGGCGACTCCTTTGTGGAGGGCATCAACAAAGTCTACGAAAAGATAGAGGGTTCGTGCTCCATGCTCATCCTCACCGAAGACGGCATCATCGCCGCCCGCGACTTCATGGGGCGCACCCCCATCGTCATAGGGCGCAAGGACGGTGCCTATGCAGCCACGAGCGAGACGACGAGCTTTCCCAATCTCGACTATCAGGTGGTGCGCGACCTTGGTCCGGGCGAGATTGTGCGGCTCACGGCCGGTGGCATGGAGGTGTTGCAAGAGCCCTCGCGGCGCAAGCAGGTGTGCTCGTTCCTGTGGGTCTACTACGGTTTCCCGTCGAGCGACTACGAGGGCATCAATGCCGAAGACGTGCGCGAGCGCAGCGGCAAGGCCTTGGGAGAGGAAGACAAGACCGAGGCCGACCTCGTGTGCGGCATCCCCGACTCGGGAGTGGGCATGGCCGTGGGCTATGCCGAGGGGCACGGCATACCCTACAAGCGCGCCGTGTTGAAGTACACACCCACATGGCCCCGCTCCTTCACACCCGGTACACAGACCCGTCGCAGTCTCGTGGCCAAGATGAAGCTCATCCCCAACAAGGCCATTCTGGAGGGCCGGCGGGTGGTGTTCTGCGACGACAGCATCGTGCGCGGCACGCAGTTGCGCGACAACGTGCGCACGTTCTTCGACGACGGGGCCCGCGAGGTTCACGCCCGCATCTCCTGTCCGCCGCTCGTCTACGGGTGTCCCTACATCGGATTCACCACCTCCAAGAGCGACCTCGAACTCATCACACGCCGCATCATCAACGACTTTGAGGGCAATCCCGAAGCCAAACTCAAGGAGTATGCCACCACCGATTCGCCCGAATACACCCGCATGGTAGACGAGATAGCCCGCCGGTTGGGCCTCACCACGCTCAAATTCAACAAGATAGAGACCCTCGTCAAGGCCATAGGCCTGCCCAAATGCGACCTTTGCACCCATTGCTTCGACGGCAGCGGATGCAGCCGATAGGGGCTCCGGCCTTGTTTCCGGAGGCTTTGCGGCCCGCGACGCGGGAGTTCTCGAATAGTGATAGTTACCTTCTTACCCATTCACTTTTTTACCTTTTAAGATTATGCAACAGTTAGTTATCAATTCCTATGATGAGTTTGCCGCTTATCTCGGCAAAGACCTCGGCGTGTCCGATTGGCTGCCCGTAGATCAGGAACGCATCAACAAGTTTGCCGATGCCACTCTCGACCCCCAGTGGATTCACGTCGATGTGGAGCGTGCCAAGCGCGAAAGCCCCTACAAGAGCACCATCGCCCACGGTTATCTCACGCTCTCGCTGCTGCCCTACCTGTGGAATCAGATCATCAAGGTGAACAATCTCGAGATGATGGTCAACTATGGCATGGATCAGATGAAGTTTGGCCAGGCCGTTGTCACGGGCAGCCGCATCCGTCTGGTGGCCAAGCTCAAGGACATCACCAACCTGCGCGGCATCTGCCGGGCGGCCATCGACTTCAAGATAGAGATAGAAGGCCAGCGCAAGCCCGCACTGCAAGGCGTGGCCACATTCCTCTACTATTTCAAATAAGCAGCCCCACCCTTATGGACGAGAAGAAAGAACAGATACTTGTGCGCATCACCGGGCGTGACCGTCCCGGACTCACGGCCTCGGTGATGGAGATTCTGGCGCGCTACGACGCACAGATACTCGACATCGGCCAGGCCGACATCCACAGCACGCTCTCGCTCGGCATACTCATGCGTCTCGACGAGCGCAACTCCGGACAGGTGATGAAAGAGCTGCTTTTCAAGGCCTCCGAACTGGGTGTGAACATCGGATTCTCACCCATCAACGACGAGGAATACGAGAATTGGGTGGCCCGTCAGGGCAAAAACCGCTTCATCCTCACTATCATCGGGCGCAGTCTGTCGGCCCGGCAGATAGAGGCCGCCACCAAGGTCATAGCCCGTCAGGGGCTCAATATCGACTCCATCCTGCGCCTTTCCGGTCGCCGGAGCATCCGCAAGGAGGCCCAGAACGTGCGCGCCTGCATCGAGTTCTCCCTGCGCGGCACGCCCGAGGACCGTCCGCTCATGCAGGCCCAGCTGATGAAACTCAGTTCGGAGATGGAGGTGGACTTCTCCTTCCAGCGCGACGACATGTACCGCCGCATGCGCCGGCTCATCTGTTTCGACATGGACTCCACGCTCATCCAGACCGAGTGTATCGACGAACTTGCCGCCCGGGCCGGTGTGGGCGACCAAGTGAAGGCCATCACCGAGCGCGCCATGCGCGGCGAGATAGACTTCAAGGAGAGCTTCACCGAACGTGTGGCCCTGCTCAAGGGGCTTGATGCCGGCGTGATGCAGGAGATAGCCGAGACCATGCCCATCACCGAAGGCGTGGACCGCCTGATGTCTGTCCTCAAGCGTTGCGGCTACAAGATAGCCATCCTCAGCGGCGGATTCACCTATTTCGGCGAGTATCTCCAGCGCCGCTATGGCATCGACTACGTGTATGCCAACGAGTTGGAGATAGGTGAAGACGGCAAACTCACGGGCCGCTACGTGGGCGAGATAGTCGACGGCCACCGCAAGGCCGAGCTCCTCCGCCTCATCGCACAGGTGGAGAAGGTGAACCTTGCTCAGACCATTGCCGTGGGCGACGGGGCCAACGACCTGCCCATGATCAGCGAAGCCGGTCTCGGCATCGCCTTCCATGCCAAACCCCGCGTGCAGGCCAATGCCGACCAGAGCATCAACACGCTCGGCCTCGACGGCGTGCTCTACTTCTTGGGATTCAAGGACAGCTACCTTGGCGAGCAGGGGAAACTCTGACGGCATGTCCGCCGGTGGGAGAGGCGACATTCCTCCTGCCGGCCGCCGGTTTTCTACCGGTGTGCCGGTCCATGCCACGCTGTGTTCCGGCTCTGCAAATCTTTTGCATTTTTTCCACCAAATGTTTTGCGGTTAAGAAAAATAGTTGTACTTTTGCATCCACATTCGCGGCAGGCTGTTGCCGTGGCAATGTATCTCAGGAAGGTTGGCAGAGTGATCGATCGCGCTGGACTCGAAATCCGGTATACCCCTTTCGGGTATCGGGGGTTTGAATCCCTCACCTTCCGCCAAGGCTGTTGTCTGCGCCCTTGATGGGGCGGCAATGAGCTAAAAGATTACCAAATCGCTGTAAGACTACGTTCTTGCAGCGATTTTTTTTGTGCCTGAACGGCGTGTGACAGACCCACCTTGGGGGCAATACCCACCCCGGCCCTACCTGTAGGGAGGAGGAAAGGACAAAAGACAGCTTGAAGATGCGGCTGTCTTCACTTTAGGGGAAGTCCCATCCCCGTGTGGAGAGGAAGGAGAAAAGGGGAGGAAGGGGAAAGACAGATTCAAACAGAAAGTTTGTCAAACTATTTGGCCGGTTTCGTGCCTTGTGCTTGCGATATTTGCAAGCGTTTCCCTTTTGGTCGGGAATACGCGAAAAATGACGAGGATGCCAACCTGTTGACGGTCAGCGGTTTGACTTTTCTTGACATCTCAAACCACCTTAAACAGCGTGCCGGAGAGCCCGAATGAGGAAACAAAACAGCCCGGGCGAGGCCGCCATTCGGGCCGTTTGAGATGCCGACTGTGCCCGTTTGGCACGCTGACTGTGGCCCTTTGACGGGGCGGAGTGGGTTTTTGCTGTTTGCATTTACGGTTTCCGGCTCTTCCCCCGCTGTTTTCCCGCACCGGATGGAGGAGTTTTGAAGAAACCGTTTTGTCAAGAAAACACGTAATCTTCCCAGCTTCCACAAAACCGAATCAGGCTGTGCAAAATCGCCGGCCGGAAGTGTTAACCAATCAAAAAAGCGAAAGAAAACGGAGCAGCGATGGCGGTGTTAAGAATAAAAGTGCTATCTTTGCCGCCGATAAACTTTGTATTCACAAAGAGGGGTGCTGCCCTTGCGGGCGGCTGAGATTATACCCGTATAACCTGATGCAGGTAATGCTGCCGTAGGAATTGCGCAACCCGTTTGCCGCACTTTATCATTATACCTCGTAGAATCATGCCCCTCTTTGCGCTTTGACGGAAAGAAGGGCATGACTTGTTTCAAGACATTGACAATCGCCGGCTCCGACTGTAGTGGCGGGGCAGGCATACAGGCCGACATCAAAACCATGTCGGCTCTGGGCTGCTATGCCGCCTCGGTGGTGACGGCTGTGACGGCACAAAACACGCTCGGCGTGAGTGCGATAGAGCCGGTGAGCCCCCCGATGGTGGCCGCCCAGATACGCGCCGTGATGGACGACCTGCGCCCCGATGCCGTGAAAGTGGGCATGGTGGCCGATGCCGCTACGGTGGATGCCGTGGCCGAGACCCTCCTATTATATAAGGTGAAGCACTTGGTGGTGGATCCCGTGATGGTGGCCACCACGGGCGGGCGTCTCATGCGCCCCGACGCGCTCGACGCGTTCTGCCGGCAACTGCTGCCGCAGGCCACGCTGCTCACCCCCAATCTGCCCGAAGCGGAGATGCTGACGGGCATCACCATCCGTTCGGCCGATGATGCCGACCGGGCCGCCCGTCTCCTCCTGCGCCGCGGCTGCCGGCAACTGCTCATCAAGGGCGGCCATCGGGAAGGCACCGAGAAGACCGACCGGCTCTATGTGGACGGTCGGCAGGTGGCCGAATTCACCGCCCCTGCCGTCGCCACGCGCCACACCCATGGCACGGGCTGCACACTCTCGAGTGCCATCACGGCATGGTTGGCCCGTGGATTGTCGCTCGCCGAGGCCGTCGGTGCGGCCAAAGGTTATGTCACGCAGGCCCTGCAGACCGGAGCCGCCTTGGAAGTGGGCCGGGGACAGGGCCCCGTAAACCATTTCTTTGCCCCCGAAAAACTTATCACGCTATGACACCCGTTCAGTTCATCACCCACCACAACGCGCGTTTCAGCTATCCGGAAGGGGCCGTGCAGGCCCTGCTCGGCGGTTGCCGGTGGATTCAGCTGCGCATGAAAGAAGCCTCCGACGAGGAGTTTCTGGAGGTCGGCCGGCAGCTTGTGCCGCTCTGCCGCGCCCACGGTGCGCGGTTGACGGTGGACGACCGTGCCCACCTCGTGGCTCCCCTTGGAGCCGACGGTGTGCATCTCGGACGAGACGACATGCCGCCCGACGAAGCCCGTCGGCTGCTCGGCCCCCACGCCCTCATCGGGGGCACGGCCAACACCTTTGCCGACATCGGGCGGCTTTGCACCCTCGGGGTGGATTACATCGGCTGCGGCCCGTTCCGCTTCACCGCCACCAAGCAGCGTCTGTCGCCCCTGTTGGGGCTCGACGGCTACCGGCGGCTCACGGCCCGGATGCGGGCGTCGGGTATGCACGTGCCCCTCGTGGCCATCGGCGGCATCACACTTGCCGACATCCCGGCCCTCATGGCTGCCGGAGTGGACGGCATCGCCGTGAGCGGGGCCGTGCTCGGGGCGGAACATCCGGCGGAGGAAATGAGGCGGATGGTGCATGAGACAATTTGCTGCCGACACAATCAAAACACATAAAACCAATGAACAACAACATCAGAATTTCTTATCCCTCATCGGAGAAGATGTACATGCAGGGCACGATCTATCCCGACCTCCGGGTGGGGATGCGCCGCATAAGGCTCACACCCACCGTGAAGACGGTGGGAGGCCGGCGCGTGGCGGTGGAGAACGAGCCCGTGGTGGTCTACGACACGAGCGGGCCCTACAGCGACCCCGACGTGGAAATCGACCTTGCCCGCGGACTGCCCCCACTGCGAAAGCCGTGGACGCAACGCCGCCACGGCACACAGATGGCGTGTGCCCGGCGGGGCATCATCACCGAAGAGATGGAGTATGTGGCCATCCGCGAGAATATGAACTGCGAGGCGTTGGGCATCGAGACCCACATCACGCCCGAGTTTGTGCGCAGTGAGGTGGCGGCGGGCCGGGCTGTGATACCGGCCAATGTCAACCATCCGGAGTCGGAACCGATGATCATCGGCCCGGCCTTCCTTGTGAAAATCAATGCCAACATCGGCAACTCATCCTCCACGTCGGGCATCGGCGAGGAGGTGGAGAAGGCCGTGTGGAGCTGCAAGTGGGGCGGAGACACGCTCATGGATCTCTCCACGGGCACTGACATACACGAAACCCGTGAGCGGATATTGCGCAACAGTCCGGTGCCGGTGGGCACGGTGCCGATGTATCAGGCCTTCGAGAAGGTGGGCGGCCGGGTCGAAAGGCTCTCGTGGGAGGTGTTCCGCGACACACTCGTCGAGCAGTGCGAGCAGGGGGTGGACTACTTCACGATACACTGCGGCATCAGGCGGAAGAATGTGCCGCTGGCCAACGGTCGTCTCACGGGGATGGTGAGCCGCGGCGGAAGCATCATCTCCAAGTGGTGCATGGTGCATGACGAGGAGAGTTTCCTCTACACCCACTTCGACGACATCTGCGACATCTGCGCCCGCTACGATGCGGCCATCTCGCTGGGCGACGGGTTGCGGCCCGGTTGCACGTTTGATGCCAACGACGCGGCGCAGTTTGCCGAACTCGACACCATGGGCGAACTCGTGGAACGGATGTGGGCCAAAAACGTTCAGGTGTTCATTGAAGGCCCCGGACATGTGCCGATGCAGAAGATACGGGCCAACATGGACCGGCAGATAGCGAAGTGTCACGGTGCACCGTTCTACACGCTCGGCCCTCTCGTGACCGACATTGCGCCGGGCTACGACCACATCACCAGTGCCATCGGGGCGGCCCAGATAGGGTGGCAGGGCACGGCCATGCTCTGCTATGTCACGCCCAAGGAGCATTTGGCCCTGCCCGACAAGGAGGATGTGCGCACGGGGGTCGTCACCTACAAGATAGCCGCCCATGCAGCCGATCTGGCCAAGGGACACCCCGGAGCGGCCGTGCGCGACAATGCGCTGAGCAAGGCCCGCTACGAGTTTCGGTGGAAAGACCAGTTCAACCTCTCACTCGACCCCGAACGTGCGGTCGAATACTACAAGACCTCCAACAGCGTGGGCGGAAAATACTGCACCATGTGCGGCCCCGACTTCTGCGCCATGCGCATCAGCGGAGAGTTGGAAGCGAGGGGTTGTGATTTAGGAGTTAAGGAGTTAAAGGGAGTTAAAGGGAGTTAAGACAACAGCTTTGTCTCTTATAGCGCCCCTTGACGACTCCGACCGGCACGCAATCAGCAAAGCTGTTGTCTTAACTCCCTTTAACTCCTTAACTCCTAAAAAATACATTCATCAATCAACAAAGCAACAATGATAGAAAAACAAGTATCAAGAGGTATCATCCGTACCTATTTCGAGAAACTGGACCGTAATCTTGAACTCGATGTGGCCATCGTCGGCGGCGGGCCGTCGGGCATCGTGGCGGCCTACTACATGGCCAAAGCCGGTCTGCGTGTGGCACTCTTCGACCGCAAACTCTCTCCCGGCGGGGGCATGTGGGGCGGCGCGATGATGTTCAACCAGATTGTGGTGCAACGCGAAGCCCTCGGCATCATCGAGGATTTCGGCATCCGCTATGAGCCCTACGAAGACGAACTGTTCACCGTGGACTCCATCGAGAGCACCTCGGCACTGCTCTACAAAGCCGTGCATGAGGGGGCCACGCTCTTCAACTGCTACTCGGTGGAAGATGTGGTGTTCAAAGACAATGCCGTGAGCGGAGTGGTGGTCAACTGGACACCCGTGCTGCGTGAGGGGCTGCATGTTGATCCGCTCAACATCATGGCGCGCTTTGTGGTCGACGGAACGGGGCACGACAGCGAGATGTGCAGGGTGGTGGCCCGCAAAAATGGCATCTCCCTTGCCACGGCTACGGGCGAAGTGGTGGGCGAGCGGTCGCTCGATGTGGTGGAAGGAGAGCGGCTCGTGGTCGAGGGCACCAGGGAAATCTATCCCGGTCTCTATGTCTGCGGCATGGCTTCCTCGGCAGTCTCGGGCACGCCCCGCATGGGACCCATCTTCGGCGGGATGCTCCTTTCGGGCAAAAAGGTGGCTGATGACATCATCGCCCGCATCAAGGGGCGGCACTGATGAAGACCATCGTCATCACCTCGCCCGACCACTGGCCGGGCGAGGAGACCGTCATTCCACGGCTGTTGGAGGCCGGTGTGGACTTTGTTCATCTGCGCAAGCCTGCGTGGAGTGAGGCCGATTGCGCCCGGTTGCTGTCGCTTGTGCCTGCGTGGTGCCACGGCCGCATCGTCGTTCACGACCACTTTGCACTTTGCCGCCGTTTCGCCTTGCGGGGCATCCACCTCAATGGCCGGTGTCCCGAGATTCCCGTGGGGTTTGAGGGGGCGGTCTCTCGTTCGTGCCATTCGCTGTGCGAGGTGGAGGAGGGCAAACCTTTGAGCAGCTATGTGTTCCTGAGCCCCGTCTTCGACAGCATCTCCAAACCGGGCTACCGGGCTGCTTTCACGCCCGCTGAACTGCAAAGTGCGGCCCGCCGGGGCATCATCGACAGGCGCGTGGTGGCCCTCGGCGGTGTGTCGGTGGACAATGTGGCGCTGCTCCGGGCCTGCGGTTTCGGCGGCGTGGCACTCTTGGGAGAGGTGTGGAGACAAGCTGCCGGCGCACACTTTGACGACTATCTCCGGCGGCTTGCAGCTCTCTGAAAACGTCGGCGGGAAGGCCGGGCACGTGCGCTGCAAGCCGCCGGGGCCTTTTCCCGGTTTCTTGGTCGATGTGGAATGAAGATAGTTTGATATTTGTAATCAAACTGCTTATTGTTTGTTAAATACTCGAAAAACACTTCAAATAGTTAACATAATTGTGTTAACCATTTAAGAAAAAACGTATCTTTGTCACCGTATGAAGAAGAAAACCATTTGGACTATTGCCATCATCATGGGGCTCTCGTTCCTCGGACTGCTCTTCCTGCAACTGAACTACATCAGGGAAATGGCAGAGATGAAGAAGGAACAGTTTGACGAGTCGGTCAACAGAGCCCTCTATCAGGCATCCCGCAATCTCGAACTCAACGAGACGCTCCGCTATCTGGAGAAGGATGTCAACGAGACCGAGCGTCGCGCCTATCGCGTAGACTCTGCCGGCACTCGTTCAGGTATGCCCGATGGCACCGTGCAGCACTCCCACCAATATTCGGTGACGGGCAAGGACGGGACGGTCTATTCTTCGTTTGAACTGAAGACTATCAGCAGCAAGCCTTCGCAGATGCCCAAGGCGATGATCGTGAAGAACGACCGCAACTCCATTTCGGAGGCGCAGAAGTCGCTTCAGGAGATAGTGAAAAACCGCTATGTCTATCAGAAGGCATTGCTTGACGAGGTGGTCTACTCCATTCTCTATTCGGCATCGGAGAAGCCGCTCAAGGAGCGCATCAACTTCAAGTTGCTGGATCAAGACCTCAAGGCCGAGTTGATGAACAACGGCATCAACATTCCTTATCATTTCACGGTGTCTACACAAGACGGGCGCGAGGTGTACCGCTGTCCCGACTACACCGAAGACGGTGAGGAATACGCCTACTCGCAGGTGCTCTTCCGCAACGACCCGCAGTCGAAAATAGGCATCATTCGGGTGCATTTCCCCGACATGAACAGCTATGTGTTCTCGTCCGTGCGCTTCATGATTCCGTCCATCATCTTTACGCTGGTGCTGCTCGTGACGTTCATCTTCACCATCGTGGTCATCTTCCGGCAGAAACGGTACACCGAAATCAAGAACGATTTCATCAACAACATGACCCACGAGCTCAAGACTCCCATCGCGAGCATCTCGCTGGCGGCCCAGATGCTGAACGACAACAGTGTGACGAAGAGTCCTACGATGATGGCACACCTCAGCGGGGTGATCAACGATGAGTCGAAGCGGTTGCGCTTCCTCGTGGAGAAGGTGCTGCAAATGTCGATGTTCGACCGCAAGAAGGCGGTCTTCAAGAAGAAGGAACTCGACCTCAACGAACTGATAGAGAATATCGCCAACTCCTTTACGCTGCGCGTGGAGCACACGGGTGGCAAGGTGTACACGCAGATAGAGGCTATCGACTCCACCATCTATGTGGACGAGGTACACTTTCAGAACATGATATTCAACCTGTTGGACAACGCTGTGAAGTATCGCCGGCCCGACCAGCCGATTGACATCTACATCAAGACTTGGAACGACGACTCCAATCTCTACTTCTCCGTGCGCGACACAGGAATGGGCATCAAGAAGGAGAATCTGAAGAAGGTGTTCGAAAAGTTCTATCGGGTGCATACCGGCAATGTACACGACGTGAAAGGGTTCGGCCTCGGACTGGCCTACGTGAAGAAAGTGGTGGACCTGCACGACGGTGAAATCAAGGTGGACAGCGAACTGGGCAAAGGAACGAAGTTCACCGTCAAGCTGCCGGTGATCAAAGCCCCCTAAGTTAGGGGGTTGGGGGTCTGAACAAGCAACAGATGCCCTTTAGAAATAAGAGATCCATTCCTCCCATCAGTGGATGGTAAAGCCCCCTAGGGGGTTGGGGGGCTCTTTTACTGATTATTCATTTAAACCAATACGATTATGGAAGAAAAATTGAAAATCCTGCTTTGCGAAGACGACGAGAATCTCGGCATGTTGCTTCGCGAATATCTGCAAGCCAAAAACTATACGGCTGTACTCTGTCCCGACGGTGAAGTGGGCTACAGAGAGTTTCTCAAAACCAAGTTTGACATCTGCGTGCTCGACGTGATGATGCCCAAAAAAGACGGCTTCACCCTGGCACAGGAGATTCGTCAGGCCAATGCCGAAATACCCATCATCTTCCTCACGGCCAAGACCTTGAAGGACGATATACTCGAAGGGTTCAAGATTGGTGCCGACGACTACATCACCAAGCCTTTCTCGATGGAGGAGCTTGTGTTCCGCATTGAGGCCATCCTGCGTCGTGTGCGCGGCAAGAAGAGCAAGGAGTCTACCCTCTATCGTCTCGGCCGCTTCATGTTCGACACCCAGAAGCAACTGCTCACCATCGGTGACAAGCAGACCAAACTCACTACCAAGGAGAACGAACTGCTGGCCCTGCTCTGCGCCCACCGCAACGAGATACTCCAGCGCGATTTTGCTCTGAAGACCATCTGGATAGACGACAACTATTTCAATGCCCGTTCGATGGATGTGTATATCACCAAACTGCGCAAGCATCTGCGTGACGATGACCAGATAGAAATCATCAACATCCACGGCAAAGGCTACAAACTCATCACGCCCGACGAGGATTGATGGAGACCACCCGGCCGAAAGCCCCACCCCGGCCCTCCCTACAGGGATGGCCGGGGTGGGGCTGTGTGTTTCCGGTAGCTCGCACGACTGTCTATCAAATGGTGCCGTGCGTCAGTTGGCCGTAGAGGGTGTCGAAGGTGCGGCGCAGTTTGTCCTTGTCGTCGATGATGTTGTGTATCTCCTTGAGATACTGCTCGTTGGGACTGTTGGGTATCCACAGTTTGATGTAGCCCTCACGGGAATACTTTTCGAGGATATGGGCATGAAAGCGCGCCCACTGTTCCTCTTTTCCCATCTCCGGATTGTGCTCCAAGCCAAATTCCACGGCACGCCGGAACACCTCCTCGGGTTCAAGGTCGCGGTCGGCTTCGGCCACGAGCTTGCCGTAGATGCTGCGGGGCTGCCGGCTGCTCGATGCGCGGTGGTCTTCCACGGCCTCCTTCATCACGTGGAGCTGTTCGGCGGTAAACCACTTGCGCAGACGGGCGTCGGCCATGAGTATCTTCCCGCTCGTGATGTGGTGTATGGCTCGCGGACCGTTCATGCCCAAGTCGTGGTAGGCCGCGATGACATAGGCCATGTTGATGTCGGCCCCGACGGTCTGTGCCAACACGAGCGAGTTTTTGATGACACGGGTCACATGGCGCAGTCCGTGGCTATGTCCGAACTCCGTGTAGCGGGGCAGGATTTGCTTTTCGACAAATTCCATGATGTCGAGGCTGACCTGTTGTCTCATATTCCGATGATGATGCTAAGGGTGGTGAAAAGTCCGTAGATAAACATGTTGCGGGCCGTGCGGCCAAGGATGATGTTCAGGGGGCGGCCGTGATGGATGCGTCTCATGTCGCGCCATGCGAGCAGGTGGAAGGGCAGGTAGGCCAGTGCGAGATAGCCGTGGCCGGTCAGGACGATATATGCCAAGGGCGCAAAGCCCAACAGAAGGTAGAGCCATTCGGTGGCTGTGGGGCCGATGCGCACCACGAGCGTGCGCTTGCCGTCGCGCCGGTCGTTGTCGCGGTCGCGGTAGTTGTTGACAAGCAGCAGCGTGTCGATGACGAGGCCGCAGACAAGCGAGTGCAGAACCACATCGCGGGTGACGGTCTGGTGGTTCCACGGCAAACAGACATAATAGGTGCAACACACGGGTACAAGACCGAAGAACACGAGCACCAGCACATCGCCCAGTCCGAGATAGGAAAGTCGGGTGGTGTAGAGGAAGCAGAAAAACACGCACGCGAGTCCGACGGCCACCATCTGCGCCCCTCCGTAATAGGCCAGAGGCAGTCCCACAAGGCAAGCCAGAAATGTGGCGGCAAGGATGGCCTGTTTCATGGCGCGTTTCGTGATCCACCCCTCCGAACAGGCTCTCCGTGGGCCCAACCGCGTGGCAGAGTCGTCGTTGCCTTTGAGTCCGTCGAAGTAGTCGTTGACGAGATTGGCGTCTATCTGCATGATAAAGGCAAAGAGGAAACAGAGCAAGGCAGGCGTCTGCTGGAACTCGTCGGCAGGCGTATCCTTCCATGCCAAGGCCACACCTATCATCACCGGCACGATGGCTCCGGTGAGAGTTTTCGGCCGGGTGGCAAGTAGCCAGGCTTTCAGTGAATTGGTTTCTATAATTTTTTCGTCGATCATTACGGACCCCCAACCCCCTAAAGGGGGCTTTGCCAACTGGGGAATGGCTTGTTATGTGTTGCTTGTTCAGACCCCCAACCCCACTAAAGGGGGCTTTAGCTGCTGGGGAGTAGCTTAGGGAGAAATGCTTGGATAGCTTGTTCAGACCCCCAACCCCCTAACTTAGGGGGCTTAGCCAACTATGGGCTTGGCAGGCTTTCCTCCGCGAGGCCCTCCCCTCCTTCGGAGGGGTCGGGGGAGGCCTCCCTAATTAAAGAAATTCCAGCTCACCCCGAAGCGGAAGATACCCTCGTTGAGGGGATAGTGCGGCACGAAGAAATACTCCTTGTTGCCGCTGCCGCTGTTCACATGGCTGTACATCACGAAGAAGCGCGTATGCTTCAAGTGGAAGTTGGCATAGACATTGATGAGCGGGTAGTTGCCTATCTGCACACGTGTGTCGGTGTTGCCCTGCACGGTGTAGACCCCTAATTGCGGTGAATAGTCGGGTGCGTAGTAGCGCGTGAAATAGCGCATGTCGGCTCCTAAATCAGTGGCCAGTACCCGGGCAATCTTGAAACGCAGGAAGATATTGGTGTAGGCATTGAGTGCCGGCACGGGTATCACATCCTGCTTGCTCGACTTCTGGTAGGTCAGGACACTCTCCCAGTGTACCGGACCGAACTTCACGTTCTGGCTCAACGACACGGTGATGAGGTTGATAGGTTCGCCGGTCTGCACGGGAGTCACCGTGGTTCCGCTGCGGGCGTAGGTCGAAGACACATTGTAACTTCGCGAGAAGTAGCTGTAATTCTTCAGTTCGTCAACGGCCACGCGCAACTGTGTCTGTGTCTTCTTTAGCGTGAAGATGCCTTGCAGCCGCGTGTGTATCACCTTGTCGAGACTGTTGTCCCACCACAGGTGGCGCGCATGGTAGTGGCGGTAGTAGAACGTGGGGTTCAGCCGGTGGAAGAATCCCGTAGCCGCCAGTTGCACGGTGTCGCCCAGCAGCGGGAAGTTGAGGTCGGCATTGCCGTCCACGCGTAGCGTGCCCGCATCCTCTCCGGCCACACCCACCTCTGCCGTCACGTTGTAGTGGAAAGTTTGTCCCTGCGCCTTGGTGAGTTGTCCGCCCACCGACACGCTGTGCTCGTTGTATTTGTTGATGCCCCCTGTGCTGTCGGGCAGTTCGAAGTGGCGCAGGTCATGGGTGGCAAACAGCTTGATGCCCGATTTGGCCCACTTGTTGAAACCTTCGAGCAGGGCTATGGCAAGGGTGTTCCGGAGTTCGTAGTGGCGCGTCTTGTCGAAGATGGAGTCGCCCCGGGCTATGCCCGTGTTGGCATAATAGTCGTTGAGATAGTAGTTGGTCGGGGTGGCGTAAGCCTGATAGATGCGCCGGTAGTTGTCGAGCTGCACCGTGTGGATGAAGCTCGTCACGGGCACATATTCGTTTTTCAGCCATGAGGTGTCCTCCTTTTCCTTGGCGGCCCTGGCTATCAGACTGTCGGCTGCGGCCTTTCCGCCCACGGCTATGCGTCCGTTCGCCCCGCTTGTGGAGTCAGCCGGTTCGTCTCCCGCAATTTTCGCTCCGTCTGGGCGGCCCCCGAACGTCTGCCGTCGGGCACTTCCTTTTTCGTCAAAGTTGCGCCCTTCGCGCTTGCTTCGGTTCTGCTCTTTCTCCTTCCGTTTGCGTTCCTCCTCTTCTTTTTTAGCCTCCATAGCAAATTTCTTCGCCTTGATTTCCTCCTGTGTCATAGGCACTTTTCGGTTGAAGCCCACGCTGTATCGGTGGGAGAGAAACACATGCTGGTTGTCGTTCCGGTTCCAGTTTTGCGAGAGCACGGTGGGTATTTCGTCGGTCGAAAACGACTCGTTGAACGATTCCGGGTGCGTGATGTAGTAGTCATTGGTGATACCGCCGTTCTCCGTCACCTTCTGGTGGTTGGTGGAAAGCAACAGATGGGCCTGATATCGGTCGCCGAGATAAGAGCCCCACATGGTGTAGCCGAAGTGCGAGGTGGCTTGGTTGGTATAGTAGCCGCGCCCGTATTTGTAGTCGAAGCGGAAGCCCACGCCCAGCTGCCTGCCGGCATTGACGGCAAAGATGGCCTTGAAGTCGTCTTCGCCGTTGGTGCGGTCGCCCGCAGAGTTGAAGGTGATATTGGTGATGGGGGAGTAGGTGTTGGTGAAATGGTGGGTGGATACCGGTCTCACAAAATAGTCGAAGGGCGAGAGAAACATGAACTGCCGTTCCTCGGGCCGGTCGGCAAAGACGCGGTTGATGCGCGGTGCGCCCAGATTGCCCGTCGAGTTGTATTCCCCCCGCAGACCGGTGGTGAAGACACTGTTCATATACATGTGGGGCATGGTGTCCACTTCGGCCTTCGTGCGGTCGCCGAAGCGTTCGTCTATCGTCCACACATGCACCCCCTTGGGTATCTCTTTGTCTGAGTGGAGCGAGTCTTGCCGCCCATTGCGCCGGTCGGCGGTGGTGAGCGTGCCGTTTTCGTCTATTGAGTTGTAGCCGTTGTTATAATCGATTTGTGCCACAACCGGGGAGGTTGCGGCACAAAGAAGGCACAGAGCTATGAGAATCTTCTTCATTGATGGTTGGGTCAAAAGGGGCATCACCTGCGAATCATGCGCAGGGTGGCCTCCACAAATTTGATGACTACGCCGACTATCATCGTGATGACGGCTGCGCTTCTGTATGTCGTGAGCAGATAGAGCGCGATGCCCACCAAGGCCGTCACGATAAAAATAATGTTCAGAATGTTGCGCAATTTGTAGAACTGGTCGGGCTCACTATACCGTTGCTGGCGGTGATGCGGGCGCACGGCTGTCGACTCCTGCGACTTTTCGGCAGTTTGTCCGTTATGCTTCTCTTTTTCTGTCATGATCGGCTTCGTTTAGGGATGAATTATTGATGGATCAGTCGCGCGATATCGTTGAAGATCTCATTTCTCCGGTCGATGGTGGCGCGACGGAACTTGCCGTAGATGCGTGCCAGCTCCGTTTTCTTCTTGTTCAGCGCATAGCGGTCAGTGATGACCTCTTCGGCGGGAGCCTTGAAGCCCGTGGGGCGGTTTTCTTCGTAGGTGTAGACCATGCGCTCCATCGTCAGTTGCAGGTGATTGTCGGTGCATTTGGCGACGAGTATGTAGTCGAACTTGGAGCGGTCGAGGGAGAGGAAGGAGTTTTGGAACACCAGCCACTCTTTCACCGTGGCGGCGATGATACCCTCCGCCTTGTTCACCAGTGCCACCCGACTGCCCTCAAGTTGTCCGTCGGCGGTGGTGAGGCGGTTGAGGTAGTCGTACACGATGTCGTAGATCTGCCCGGCCGACTTGCCGGCTGCCTCCGTGTCGAGGGTAAACATCACCTTGCCGTCGGCTGTGGTGGATACCGCTCCGTCCAGATAGCGTACGTTGGGATTGACCTCCTGTGCCCCTTTGTTACGGTTGGCTGCCGGGGAGGAAGTCGTCTTGGAAGCCGATTCCGGTATGCTCCATCCTGCCGACGATTGCGTGGGGGCCATTTCGCGTTGCAGTTTTTCGGCCTCGGCATTGAGCCGGGCAGCCTCCGCCTTGGTCGCAGCAATCTTTTTCTGTATCTCCTCTGCCTTGGCTTTGGCTTGCGCTTCGGCCTTTTGTTTGGTGGCGGCATCTGCTTTCGCCTTGGCTTGCGCTTCGGCTCTGGCCTTGGCTTGTGCCGCTTCCGCCGCCTTTGCTTTGGCCTGTTCCACAGCCTTTTGGGCCTCCTTGAGCTGCTTCTGTGCCTGCTCAAGCTGCTCCTCGGGTGTCAGCACGGTCTGCGCCAACGCCATCATCGGCAGGCAGAGCATCAAGGCTATTACAAGTTTCTTCATAAATCGCAATATTTTTAGAGTCGATAAGTTCTGTCTTGCAAAGATAGGAATAATCTTTGAATAACCGGATTTGTTAAGCACAATTTAACGTTCGCGGCCCATCAGTCGACATCCTGCCGCTCTCCGGCTTTCCTCCTGCCGCTTTTTATTTCTCCTCCAACTGTTTTTGCAGCCGGATGATTTCGTCGCGATACTGTGCTGCCTGAATGAAGTCGAGGTCTTTGGCGGCCTGCTTCATGAGCGCGGTGGTGTTGGCGATGCTCTTTTCGAGTTGCTCGCGGGTCATGTGCATCACTATCGGGTCGGCGGCAAAGGCAGCACTGTCGGGTTCGAGATAGGCCTGTAGGTTGGGGTAGTGTCCGCTGCGGGCTGCTGCCGTGCCCTCTTCGTCGCCCTTGGTGGGCAGTGCCGACCCGATGGCCTTCACAATCTGTTGCGGTGTGATGCCGTGTTCCTCGTTGTATTTCAACTGTATCGAGCGGCGGCGGGCCGTCTCGTCGATGGTGCGCTGCATGCTCTCGGTGATGGTGTCGGCATACATAATCACCTTGCCGTTGACATTGCGTGCGGCGCGGCCTGCCGTCTGCGTCAGACTGCGGTGCGACCGCAGGAAACCTTCCTTGTCGGCATCGAGGATGGCCACGAGCGAAACTTCGGGCAAGTCGAGCCCCTCGCGCAACAGGTTGACCCCCACGAGCACATCGTAGACGCCGGCCCGCAGGTCGTTCATGATTTTCACGCGGTCGAGTGTGGCCACATCACTGTGTATGTAGTTGGCTCTCACATTGTTATTGAGCAAATATTCGGTCAGTTCTTCAGCCATCCGCTTGGTCAGCGTGGTCACCAGCACACGCTCGTTGCGGTGGCTTCGGGTGAGTATCTCGTCGAGCAGGTCGTCTATCTGGTTTTCGCTTGGGCGCACATCTATCTGCGGGTCGAGCAGTCCGGTGGGACGGATGATCTGTTCCACCACCACACCCTCGGCTTCGCGCAGTTCAAAGTCGGCCGGCGTGGCACTCACATAAATGGTCTGATGGAGCAGACTGAGAAACTCGTCAAACTTCAACGGACGGTTGTCGAAAGCTGCCGGCAGGCGGAATCCGTATTCCACGAGGTTTTGTTTGCGGGCCCGGTCGCCTCCGTACATGGCACTGATTTGCGGCACGCTCACGTGGCTCTCGTCCACCACAAGCAGGAAGTCTTTCGGGAAGAAGTCGAGCAGGCAGTAGGGGCGTTCGCCGGCCTGCCGCCCATCGAAGTAGCGCGAATAGTTTTCGATGCCCGAGCAGTGCCCCAGCTCCTTGATCATCTCCATGTCATACTCCACACGTTCTTTAATGCGCTGTGCCTTAATGGTGTCGCCTATCTCGTTGAAGTAGTCCACCTGCTTCACAAGGTCGTCCTGGATCATGCGTATGGCCTGCTCTGTCTGTTCTTTGGAAGTGACGAAGAGGTTGGCCGGATAGAGTTCATAGCTCTCAAACGACTCCACGCGGTGGAAGGTCTCTGCATCCACTTCCTCAATGGCATCGATTTCATCGTCCCACCACGTGACGCGCAGCACGTTGTCGCTGTAGGCCATGAATACATCCACCGTGTCGCCCTTCACGCGGAAGCAGCCCCGTTGCAGGTCGATGTCGTTGCGCACGTAGAGCGCATCCACCAGCCGTCGCAGAAACTCGTTGCGGTCGAGCGTCTCTCTCTTCTTGAGTTTGATCACGCTCTGCTGCATAGCCACGGGTCCTCCCATGCCGTAGATACATGAAACAGACGATACAACAATCACATCCTTCCGGCCTGACAACAAAGCAGATACGGCTGAGAGCCGCAGTTTGTCGATGTCGTCGTTGATGGCCAGGTCTTTCTCTATGTAGGTGTCGGTGGTGGGGAGGTAGGCTTCGGGCTGATAATAGTCGTAATAGGACACATAGTATTCCACCGCGTTGCGGGGGAAGAAGCCCTTCATCTCCTGATAGAGCTGTGCCGCAAGCGTTTTGTTGTGGCTGAGGATGAGCGTGGGTTTCTCCACATTCTGTATGACATTGGCCACGGTGAAGGTTTTTCCCGAGCCTGTCACGCCGAGCAACACCTGTGCCGGCATCCCGTCTTTGATGCCGTCGGTGAGCTGCCTGATGGCTTCAGGCTGGTCGCCGGTGGGCTTGTATTTTGATGTAAGTTCAAATTGCATAGTTACCGCAAAAGTACATAAAAAATCCGTAACCGACGAAGAAACAGCCGGAAATGATTTCCCCGTCTCGCCGCCGGTTCCTCGCGCGGCGTGGGCGCCCGCTTGCCCCTACGACATTTTGTGTTAAATATTTATATAAGCAAGTAACTAACGAAGCGAAAATGAGGCTGTTTCGTGGAAAATCGTTATCTTTGCAACGGAGGAATTGCGAAACGGCAAAATAAACAACAAGCAAACAGAAACAAAATATATCAGTATGGGAAATCTTTTTGAAAGTCTTAAAGATTATTTCGAGAACACACCAAAGGAAGTGCTCGACAATGATTGGAAAGAAATAGAATATCTCAATGAGATTGGCCCCGATGTAATTGAGTATGCCAAGTATGTTAAGGAATCATTCGGTATTTCAGTGTCTTATACAAGTTCAGAAAGGAAGTTGGAGGCACACAAATATGACGTGTCTGTAAGTTCCAACGGCAAGGGAATAGCGGCGGATGCACAATACTGTTTGGCAGCATAAAGACAATTATGGAAAAGGCAGCTTTTAAATTAGACGAATATCATTTCACAAAGGCATCTTTGGATTTTAACATACCCGATGGGGCGGAGCTAAATATATCATTCAACCCAAGGGGCGTGCTTTATGTAAAGGAGTCACGCTATGAGTTGAATTTTGATGTTAAGGTGGAATGCAAGAATACGGGTACGGAGGTTATCAACGTTTCGTGCGTGGCTCTGTTTTCCTTTGGCAGTCCTGTAACTGTTGCGGAGATACCAGAGTTTTTCTATCCTAATAGTCTCGCAATCGTGTTCCCTTACATCAGGGCTTTTGTAAGCACCATTTCTTTGCAGGCGAATGTTACGCCAGTTGTGTTGCCTACGGTAAACCTTATGGGGCTTACGGAAGATTTGAAGAAGCAAACCACTGTCATCGAATAGGCCGAGGATGAAGGTCACGGACATATACCAGACACTCGAAGACCGACAGAATTATGGGGAAGTGGAGAAACACGGCCCCTATTTTTGTTCGGCAAGGTATGCCAATGGAATACCGAAAAAAGGTGTGAAGGAGCCATGGTTGGGTGAGGGCTATTATTTCTGGGATACAAGGATAGGCGATGCCCATTGGTGGGGCAACACTGTCTACAGGCAAAAAGGGTATATTATCTGTCACACCACATACGATCAACATTCGCCATTGTTGTATGATTTGGTGGGCGATGTGAGCCAGTTTGACGAGTTTGTCAGATGCGCAGAACTGATCAAGGCGCAAAGACATGCGGACACTGTAAGATTTCCTGTTGTGCTTGCCTATATGAAAACCAAAGTGCCAGGGTTTAACTACAAGGCCATAAGGGTTTGGCCTCATCCGGACACCTTTGAGAAAACAACAGTCAGATTTCCAAACAACAGACTGTTTTTGGGCAAGGCCGACAAAATACAGATTTGCTTTTTCGACAAAACATTGCTCACTAATCCCTATTGTTTCGTTTACAATAAGACTTTTGCGGCAAACCAAACGATATAGCATGGCAAATCCCCATCGGGCAAACACCTGGTGGGGATTTGTCGTTTCTTTTTGCGCTGTGGCTGCCTATCACAAAAAACAATAAAAAGGAGGCTGGGCATCCGCCCTGTCCCGCTTTTGGCATGGTGTTTGCAATGTCTTTTAGCGTGGTTTCCGGTTTTGGAATAGCCACCTTTTTGCGTTAAACGAACAAAAGAAAAGATAAAATGACGGTTCAAGAAATCCCCGTATTGCTGCTCACGGGCTACTTAGGCAGCGGCAAAACAACCCTTGTAAACAGAATCCTGACGAACGAGCGCGGCATCAAGTTTGCCGTGATTGTCAACGACATAGGGGAGGTCAATATCGACGCCGACCTCATAGAGAAAGGCGGCGTAGTGGGGCAGAAAGACGACTCGCTGGTGGCTTTGCAGAACGGTTGCATCTGCTGCACACTGAAAATGGATCTCGTGGAGCAGCTCGCCGAAATCACAGCCATGCGCAAGTTTGACTATATCGTGATCGAGGCCAGCGGCATTTGCGAGCCTGCCCCCATCGCGCAGACCATCTGCTCCATTCCCGCGATGGGGCCGAAGTACATCAAAAACGGGCTCGTGCGCCTCGACTGCATCGCCACGGTGGTGGACGCACTGCGACTGAAAGACGAATTTGGCAACGGAGAGGAACTGGTGAAGGAGAACATCGGGGAGGAAGACCTCGAGAATCTTGTCATCCAGCAGATCGAGTTTTGTAACATCGTGCTGCTCAACAAGGCTGCCGAGGTGGAGCCTCGCGAACTGGGCCGCATCAAGGAGATTATCCGCGCCATCCAGCCCAAGGCTGAAATCATCGAGTGCAACTACGGCGATGTGGATCTCGGCAAGCTCATCGACACCCACATGTTCGACTTCGATGCCGTGGCCACCTCAGCAGCATGGATAGACGAGATAGAGAACCATCACGGCGAGGAGGACGAACACGGGGAAGGGAAGCATCACGACCACGACGAGGATGAGGAAGAACATCACGGTCACGACCACCATCATCACGACCATGACGACAATCACGGCCACGACGGGGAGCACCATGCCGGGCACGCCCATCACCACCATCACCACCACGAAGGCGGCGAAGTGGAGGAATATGGCATCGGCACGTTTGTCTACTATCGCCGCCGGCCGTTCGATTTGGCCCTGTTCGACGAGTTTGTGGCCCGCAAGTGGCCCCGGAGTGTGATTCGCGCCAAGGGCATCTGCTACTTCCGCGACGAACCGGACACCTGCTACGTGTTTGAGCAGGCCGGCAAACAGATGGGGCTGCGCAATGCCGGCCGCTGGTATGCCACCATGCCCAAAGACGAACTGGATGCCCTGAAAGCCCGTGAGGAAGGCTTGCGCCGCGACTGGGACGAGACCTACGGCGACCGCATGCAGAAGCTCGTGTTCATCGGGCAGCATCTCGACAAGGAGGCCATCATCCGCGAACTCGACAAGTGTCTGGTCGACTGACGGCCCGTCGTTAGCGCATTCGGCCCACATGGCGGCCGCAGAAATGATATTTCGACATGAGTAAGGGGAGCACACGGCGTGCTTCCCTTTTTCGTGTTTCTACTATATACGTGCGGATGCGGTTCCGTTCCAATAATTCAGGCTTGCTATTTTCACTCATTAGTCCCCTACAGGGAGGGTCGGGGTTTCCGCTAAACAAAAAGTCCTTCAAGGCAAATGCTCTTGAAGGACTTGTGCGGTGCGTACGAAACTTGAACTTGTTTCTGTAACACCCTGTATCACAACTATTTTTATTGGTCTCATTCATCTATGTAGCCAAATTGTAGCCACTATAGAGTATTTTGAGAGTACTTAAATAATTCGCTCTACTGACATCACCTATGTCATTTCGGGTACAAAGGTACATAAAAAATGAACCACCGCCAAATATTTGATTGAAAATCTTTTAGAAAGATTCCGGCTACAATTTCAGTGCACGGTGCAAGCCCTTATATATAAAAGGGACTTGCACCGTGCACTGACGGTCTATCCGTGTGTGAAACAATAAAAAATGCAAATAGTATCATATTGCCAACATTGGCAATCCAATATTCTTAAAAAAGGTTTATTTCTTTGGAACTTTGCACCTATAAATCAAATAAACAAACAAATATGGATAAGAAGATGATACCTCAAAAGGGAGAGGGACGCTTGTTTATCGTGCTTCCCACTCTTGAAATCATGCTGTCTTCTTGCGATAACAGCAAGATGAGAGCCCAAGTTGCCGGCATGGAGAATTCCAATTTCAGGAAGCATTGCAAGATGCAGACAGATTTGAGAATTGACACCTATACCAAATGCGCCTCCGCATTCGACATGGATGTACTTCTTTTGCATCTTCCCAAAGGAATGATAGAATCTTTGGTACATACCACCGAAGACAAAGACCATCGTTTCTTCACAATTGAGAAGGAAGACCTCATCTTTTTGTTGAACAGGCTCTGTCAGGTAGATCACAAAAGAATGATTCAACATATCATACTTCTTGCCAACCGTATAGTAAAAAAGCAAGACAACCTATCTACATTTCGTGATTTAATGGCAGCTATTGAGGAACTTATCCAAAAACTGATGCGTGATGACAGAGAATAACATGCTTCCTACCGCCCTTTTGGAAGAAATACATTCCTTGAAAGAAAATATGGAACGGATTACAGGCTTCATCCTTGAACTGAAACAGGACTATGCCGTGTTGGAAGAAAAGATTGAGCTGAATTCTTCTGATGTCCTGCGACTTCTCGGCATATCCAGAGCTTCACTTGCGCGATGGAGAGACAGCAAGGTTGTCCCTTACCGTTATGTTTCCTGCAATCACGTGGTCTATCCCTTCAAAGGACTGTACATTGCAATCAAGACGGGACGTGCTTCCTTCAAAGGCTTTCGCAGGGTGGAAGCCTTGCAAAGGCTCAATGCCTACAAGGACGGTATACTGAAAGGATATATGGGAGACTCACAAATTCTGTTTGAGGAACTATGAACATTAAGGAAGAAATCTTGGAACACACAAACAGGGGACTTGAAGTCTTCAGTTTCTATATGCCGATTGACTTTGTTCCGAAACGGAATTTTCGGAATCCATTATATGAGGATAAAAGGGCATCCTGCAACATCTATCTTGATACAAAATCGCAATGCTACCGCATGAAAGATTTTGGGAACGAGGCATATTCGGGTGATTGTTTCTGGTTTGCAGCGACGATGCTTGGTCTCGATGTTCGATCGAATTTCAGAAAAGTGTTATTGACTATCATACAGGATCTAAACCTCAACATTACCGTGGATTTTAAGACTGATGAGAATAGAAAAACAAAATCTCCTAAGGACGTCCGTCTTGTTTCTCCAACACCAACCAATGCAAAAGAAAGGCTTTCCGAAAAGAAAAAGGTATTCAAACTATACGAACAACCATTTAATGCTGAGGAGTTGTCCTTTTGGCTGCGCTATGGGATAACAGACAGGATATTACAGCGGTATCACGTTAAGTCTCTGTTTCGTTATGAAACAATCTCTAATCAGGGAAAACCTTTTAGCTTGACTTCTACAAGGGAAGAACCAATGTTCTGTTATATGATGGGAGACTTTGTAAAGCTGTATCGTCCACAAAGTAAGTTACGCTTCCTTTACGGAGGGGATAAATTGAAAGATTATATCTTTGGTTTTGAGCAGTTACCAAGTAAAGGGGACGTTTTATTTATCACCGGTGGAGAGAAAGATGTATTGTCACTATCTTCACATCACTTTAATGCCATCTGCTTCAATAGCGAAACTGCCTCCATTCCTGAGCCTATTATCGAAAGCCTGCAACTACGATTTAGACACATCGTTCTGCTTTATGATACGGATGAAACCGGACTACGAGAAGCAGAGAGGCAAGCCAAGCTGTTGGAACCATACCATGTGTTTTATCTGAGACTATCTTTGCAAGGTACAAAAGCAGAAAAAGACATTTCTGATTTTTTTGCTTTGGGAAAGACAGAAAAGGATTTAACTTCTTTACTGACAGAAAAACTTTCAAGTATATATACCCATACAATTATGATGCTGCAATCATGTGAAATAGACTATGACAATCCTCCTGATGCTTCAAAGTCCGTTGTGGCAGTAAATGGTGTGCCACTGGGTACGCAGGATAATCTGTTTTGTATCACAGGTGGGGAGGGGACAGGCAAGAGCAATTATGTGGCAGCCATTCTTGCCGGGACATTAGGAACAGAACGGTTACCTGCCGAGAAAACATTGGGATTGGAAATTACGCCCAACCCTAACGGCTTGGCGGTATTACACTACGATACGGAACAGTCTGAGGCACAACTTCACAAGAATTTGGGTAAAACCTTACAACGTGCATCACTGAAAACTGTGCCGGAATTTTACCACTCCCTGTATCTTGCCTCGCTCTCCCGTAAGGACCGCCTTAAACTTATCCGTGAGAGTATGGACTTGTTCCATCACAGGCATGGAGGCATCCATCTTGTGGTGATTGACGGAATAGCCGACTTAATACGTTCCGCCAACGATGAAACGGAAAGTATTGCCATTGTGGACGAGCTTTATCGCTTGGCGGGGATTTATAATACCTGTATCATCTGCGTGCTGCACTTCGTGCCGAATGGTATCAAACTCCGTGGGCACATTGGCTCGGAACTGCAACGCAAGGCGGCCGGTATTCTCTCCATTGAGAAAGACGACAATCCCGAATACTCTGTGGTGAAGGCATTGAAAGTCCGTGACGGAAGTCCGTTGGACGTACCGATGATGCTTTTCGGCTGGGATAAGACAGAGGACATGCACGTCTATCGTGGTGAGAAGTCCAAGGAGGACAAGGAAAAGCGCAAGACTGATGAGCTTATTGGCGTTGTCAAAGAAGCCTTCCGAAATTCTTTCAAGCTCACTTACCAAGAACTTTGTGAGGTTCTGATGCGAGAGATGGAAATCAAGGACAGGACCGCAAAGAAATATATTGCCTATATGAAAGAGCAGCGTATTTTGATACAAGATACAAGTGGGAATTATCAAAAAGGAGAATTATGCCATACTTAGATCAACAGCCAGAAGATACATGGCAGAAACGCCTGTTTGATAAACTGAAGAATATGGAAGACAAGCTCGACCGTCTGCTTGTCCTACGGGAACAGGAAGTAGATACGACCATTCACCCTCCATTGAAACCCGAATACTTGGATATCATAGATGTCTCCAAAATTTTGAAGGTGGAACAAAAGACCATTTACAACTGGGTTTGGGCAGGAAAAATACCCTACCTCAAAGCCAATGGTCGATTGCTTTTCCTTCGGGAAGAGATAGATGAAATGTTGCGTAAACGAGATGGTTGGTAACGGCAGGCAGTATACTGACATGTTAGATTTTGGCAATATATTTGTTTTATTGCCAAAATCTAACTATCTTTGCACCGAACCATTAATGCTAGCAGAATGAATGTCAGTAATATCATTGTAGATTTTGCAAACACCAACAAGGAATTTAAGACGAATGACTTGTCTGAGTATCTTTCCGGGAAGATTGAACTTTCCAAGAAGATGCTATCTTGGCATTTACGCAAGTTGCTGGACGAAAAAAAAATATTCAGAATAAGCAAAGGAGTATATACAACAACCCCAAAAATCATTTTCCGTCCTGTTCCTAATGCTCACTCCATTCGGTTGTATAAGAAATTAAAAGCGGTATATCCCTTATTGGACTTTTGTGTCTATAACGGCGAAATACTATCTGACTTGCAGCATCACCTGTCGTACAACAACAATATCTATATAGAAACGGAGCGTGATGCCACTGAAACCATTTTCCACTTTGTACAGGATATGCACGAACGCAGTTTCCTTTCGCCAAAGGAGGATATTATGTCCGATTATATCCGGTTGGACAAAAAATCCTTTATTGTGAAGCCTCTTGTTTCAGAATCGCCCATACAGGAAGTAAACGGCATAAATGTACCAAGAATTGAGAAACTCTTGGTTGATATCCAATGTGACAGGGATTTCTTCTACCTGCAAGGTCAAGAGTCCTTGTACATGATGCAGAATGCCTTTGCCAACTATAATGTGAATATAGGTATGTTACTGCGATATGCCTCACGGCGCAATATTAAACCGCAAATAGAAAAATATATCAAGGAATTTGTATGATCAAGAAAGAATGTATGACCACCGAGTGGATAAAATCCATTTCTGTGCGTAACAAGTATAAAGACCTGAATCTGATAGAGAAAGTTATCAGGGCAATGTCCCTGCTGGAGATGCTGAAATTGTCCGGTTGCCCTTTCTGCTTTAAGGGTGGCTCGGCTCTGATGCTTATTTTGGGAGGATCCGCTCACCGACTATCCATAGACATTGACATTATCTGCCCACCGGGTACAGATATTGAGCCATATCTAAAAGATATAGAAAAGTTCGGATTCATATCCAAGACCCTTGAAGAACGGCAGCAGAGGGACACGAATGTTCCCAAAAGCCACTCGAAATTCTTTTATCACATCGCTTATAAGAATGATGAAAAACCTGCGTATATACTGCTTGATGTTCTATACGAGAATTTACAATACCACGCTATCGAAGAAGTTGAGATTAAAGGGCCTTTTATAGAATTGGACGGTGATCCATTGAAGGTAACCGTGCCATCCGCTGACGACATTCTCGGTGATAAACTTACTGCATTTGCCCCCAACACCTCAGGCATTCCTTATGTCAAGGGGGGCAGAGATCGCTCGCTGGAAATCATCAAGCAGTTATATGACGTAGGCAGACTGTTTGAGCATACAGACAATTTCCTGCACACGAAGGAAACTTTCACTCAGATAGGGAAAATAGAATTGCAATACCGGGGCTTGCCCACTGACCTGTCACTCATTTATGAGGATATTCGGGAAACCGCCTTGTGTCTGGCTACCAGAGGGCAAATGGGTAAAGGCGATTTCAAAATGCTGCAAAACGGCATTAAGAAAATAGACGGCTACATCTACAAAGGGAAATATCGCATAGAAGATGCTATCATAGATTCGGCCCGTGCAGCTTACCTTGCCACTTCAATAGAAAAATCAAACACAAGAATTGAGAAATACGATGGAAATCCGAACACCATACTTGCAATGGAATTGTCTCCTTCCGTCAATAACAAACTCAACAAATTGAAGAAAATATTGCCGGAAGCCTTCTTCTATTGGGTCAAGACGAGTGAGCTATTATAAAAATAGTTAGATTTTGGCAATAATATCTATTTATTGCCAAAGTCTAACTGATTTGATAGATAATTGTAGATGTACTTCTTTAGTGCTTCAACTTGGGTCTGAAGTGTTGTGAACGGTAGTCTTCTTCCTTGTTTTGAGCAGGATAACTCTCGTTCTTTATTTCGGATGACTGTTTATTGTCGGACAAGTTCTCTTCTTGCTTCATTTTCTCCGTTTCCTCTTTTTCCTCCTCCGGCGGTGCAAGCGTAAGCGCAATCCGTCTGTCCAGTTCGGCAGCCTCCCCTTTGAGTGCACGGAGTTCATCCTCTTTCTTCCAAGAACTATTAGCGATGTTGGTGTAAACGTCCTTGTTGGCCACAATCTTTGCCATTTCCTTCTCATGAGACTCTATCACTTTTGGAATTCGTTCCAAGGCATTTATAAAATTCTGACAGGCAAGTTTAGGATCTGTCGCCAACTTACCGTTATTATAGGTATAGTAGATGCTTTCCTGTCCCTTGACAAAGAAGCGGTTCACCGAGCAGTCGAACAAGTCCTTGGAAGTACTCTCTGTCTTGACCATAATGGAGAAACCATAGATTTCGCCAATTTTGTTATACTCCCCTTTGGTTCGAGCTTTTTCGTCTATTTCTTGTAAACGTGCAGCAATAGCCTTGATGTCGGTGTTGTCTTCCACACCCTTGATTGTCAGTTTATTGACAGGTAATCCCTCGGTATCACGCTCCACGCGCTGCTCAAAGAGAGCCAGGTCAGACTGTGCCTCCTTGATTTTGTCCGTATGGAAAGACACGGAACTCTCAATCTCTGCCAGCTTGCCCGTTGCGGCATCACGCTCACGGAGGAAGTTCTTGCGCTCTGATTCCAAGGTGGTAATCTTCTTGTCAAGTCTTGCTTTTTCCAAAAGGTCGGTATTACCCGAAAGTACGGCCACGTACTCTGAGAAGTTCATGCCGCTGTCCTCGTCCATTGAACCCTCGTCAATGGTACGACTGCCAAGCTGGTTACTTTTTAGCTGATTGATGAAGAGTTGCTTGTTGTGCAAAAGGTTGAACTTGTAGCTGTCCAACGACCGCTCGACAGCATAGATAATCACATCGACCTTATTGTCCGCAAACTCCTTAGCGATAAGGTTTCCCTTACGCACGGCTCGCCCGTTGCGTTGCTCAAGGTCTGACGGTCGATCGGGTAGGTCAAGGGCATTACTGCCCTCTTCCCCCCTAAGAACCGTACATGAGAGTTTCCCCTCATACGGCTCAAGCTTTTCTAAATCCCTATTCTTATATAGAGACCGGCTCATATTACTTCTTGTTGTTGTCATTGGATTTGCGGGATAATTTGAAACATTCGTCATGAACCAATAGATTGCATTTTCGTCCGTTTTGGACGGTAGGCATCACATTCCATGCCTTGTGCATGTTTATCGGCTCACCACATATTGGACATTTTCTACCCTGCTTTTCCCATAGGTGAAGCAAAGACTTACGCCCTTTCAGTAAAACAAGCATTTTCGACTTCATTCTTTGGTTGAAGTATAAACGACAGTCCACGTCAAACGGATTCATATCTCCTTTTATCTGCGTATATTGCAGAAAGGGGAACGAGGAAGTCAAAGTCAACAGTGTTAGTTGGTCTTCCTTTCCATTTGATTTCTTGAACTTGGCTGCAAAAGTCCAACTGTTACCTCGGATATTATGCCAATAGCGGTCTTTAATCCATCGCTTTCCTTTCTTGGAGTGGCGACGTTTAGCCCATTGCCATAGGGAGAGGAATATCTGATGGTCAATTCTGTGAAAGGAATCACGCGTTGCGCCATGCTGATAGTATGCTCCCCATCCTCGGATTTTAGCATTCAACATTCTGATTAAGGACTCCTGCCTGCAACCCTTGTTGCCTTTTATCACCTTACGAATATTCTCCATAAAGCGTTTTTCGGCTTTCTTGGTCGGCTTGGTCAATATTTCATTGCCGTATTTGCGGATGTTGAAACCGAGAAAATCGAACCCGTCACGGACATTGGTTATCACAGTCTTTTCTTCTGATAAGGTTAAACCTCTTTCAGCCATGAATTCGGCAACCAATGGTTTGATTTCGTTCTCAAGCGTTTCCCTGTTCTCACAGGTGATGATAAAATCATCGGCATAGCGTACCAAATTCACCATGGGGGAATAATGTTTCCCTTTTATGGTTCTTCTTTTATACCTCTCTGCGAGAACTTTCTGCAATCCATCCAATGCCATATTGGCAAGCGTCGGGGAGATTATACCTCCTTGTGGTGTACCCTCCTCCGTCGGGAACATCTGTTTGTTGAAGATATAGCCGCATTTCAACCATTTGCGGAGCATCGCCTTGTCCATAGGGATGTTGGCGAGTAGCCATTCGTGGCTGATATGGTCGAAGCATCCTTTGATGTCACCCTCCAAAATCCATTCGGGAGAATAGCCTTTTCGGAGAATATTATGGCATTGCATTACAGCGTCCATACAGCGGCGTTCCTTGCGGAACCCGTATGAACGAGTATCGGCTGTAGTTTCGGACACTGGTTCCAATGCCATGAGGTAGAGTGCTTGCATGGCTCTGTCTTTCATTGTCGGTATTCCCAATGGGCGCAGTTTGCCATTGCTCTTTTTGATGTGAACTCTTCTCAGGGGCTTCGGCTGATAGCCTCTGCGTCTGAGGTCGTTTATTGCTTGCATTTTTGTTTCGGGTTTATCCCATGTCTCCATGTCAACCCCAGGGGTGTTGCCACCTCCGTTAGAAGTTACTCTCTTTACGGCTAAGGCTTTTGCGTAAAAAGAGTGGGTCAGCGTCCACTGTAAGGCTTTCACCTTATTGTGTCTGCCGTCCTTTTGAGCCTTTACAATACGTGCTTGTAGCTTTCTGACAGCCAACTCTGCCTTGGTCCAGTCTATGCTGTCCCAAAGTGTCAGCTGATTGTCAGCAGGTGCACACGATGTTTTGTTTTCGTTCATTTGCATTCCTTCTTTTGAAAGTTCTAAAAGTTAATTGTAAAGAATTACCATTAGACAACAGTCGGGTATCTTGCCTCCCGAATATTGTCACAGAAGTCTGCCCACTTTCGTGTCGGGTGATGTCGCCCAAATCAACTCGTGATGTCGGCTCAATCCGTATCCGTTCCATTACAGAACGGCATTCGCTTTTTCTGTTATCTTATACCTGCACACCGTTCAGCTTCCATTGCTGTCAGCTTACCTGCCACTTTGACATGACAGGAGATATACAGGCTTACCATGTTCCACATAGATAACTAACGGATAGGTTAGGTTCTGTCTCATCCTCCGGCGGTGCTTATATCCGTGTAATCCTACCATGGAGAGGATTAACTGACCGCTTCCCTTTTGGGAAGAGTGTACCAGTATCTTACACTCATTTACGACATTACGAAGTTTACTAACAGTTCGCTTACGCTAACCATACTATCCAGCCTCGCCACTCTACGGTATGATACTAACCGCACTTGACTTTCCCTCACGGTTCTGTCTTGTCCTTTCGGAAAGTGTACTTTGTCCCAACCGCTTAATACAACATTAAGGTGCATTGGTCGGTAGGCTACCGCTGACGGAACAGCGGGTTAAAGCTGATACTCGTAAGTATCATTCTAACAATTATCTATGCGACTTCATGTCGCACCCACGGTGTATCGAGTTGATGGACCGCAACAGCCCGTTGCTGGGCATTGACTCCAGTTCCCAACATAGAGGTAGAACCGAAGATAATGCGGATGTCGCCACGGTTCATGGCATCGACCATTGCTTTCTTTGCTTTCTCGTTCTTGCATTCCTGAATGAAGCGTATCTCGTAGGACGGAATATGATAGTCCTCCACCAACTTACGCTTGATTTCCGAATAGACGTTCCATTCGCCAGGCTTGTAAGTACCTAAATCAGAGAAAACGAACTGCGTACCTTTCTGTGCATCGTACTTTTGGTAATAGTCATTGAGCAGCTTGGCGCAGTGGCTTGCCTTGTTGTCAATATGATCTGAGTACGCATTTTCATCAATCATGCGTAAATCAAGGCTCATCTTCCTCGCGTAGTCTGTTGCGATGAGCATTTTTGCCCTTTCCTCGCTCTCACTCAGTGGTGCTCGTCCCAAGATTGTGGCATCGCCACTCTTGGCAAACTCCATCAGTTTGCCGATAAAAACCTCCTGCTCGGGCGTGGGCGGTATGTTATGCAGAATCTCGTTCTTCTCGGGTCTGTCGATACCGATGTCCTTTGCCGTGCGGAAATCGCATATCTCCGCATAGAACGCCGCAAGCTCCGGCACCTTGATGAAAGTACGGAAGCGCTCCTTCTGGATAATCTCATTAGTGATGGAGAACTCGTAGTCAGTTGATTTCTTGGCAAAGACGGCTGCCCATGCGTCAAAGCTGTTGATACCTTGCCTCTCCAAAGCCTGCGGACGAAGATACTTGAACAGAAGATACAGTTCCGTCAGACTATTGGAAATGGTCGTTCCTGAAAGGAAAGTGGCTCCCAAATCCTTGCCGGACCGTTCTTGTATGGTACGAATAGCAAAGAGCATGTTTAAGGCACGTTGTGAGCCATCGGGATTGCCCAAGCCCGACACACGGTCGTGGCGTGTGTTGAACATCAGGTTCTTGAATTGGTGGCTTTCATCGACAAAGAGGTGGTCAATACCCATCATCTTGAAGTCCACGGTATCGTCTTTTCTCTCGGCAATGCTGTCCTGTATGTTCTGCAGCTTCGCTTCAAGCGTCTGCTTGCGCTTCTCCAATCCTTTGAGCATACCACGGGAGATGTCCGCTCCCTGCAGTCGCAGGACTTCAAGGTTCTCCTCCACGGAGTCCATCTCCTTCTGCAGGATAGCCTCCTGTATCTCCAATGCCTGCGGTATCATACCGAACTGTTCGTGCGTGAGTATGATGCAGTCCCAGTCGTTGTTCTTGATGTCGTTGAAAATGCGTTGACGGTTCTGCTTGCTGAAATCGTTCTTGCCCGGATATAGGATCCTTGCATTGGGATAAGCTTTCCTAAAGGTATCGGCAATGTCAAAGACGTTTGCCTTCAGCCCGATAATCATTGGCTTGTTTGCCAGTCCCAACCGCTTCATCTCGTAGGCCGCCGTACACATGATGAGCGTCTTTCCCGCCCCCACCTCGTGGTCGCAGATGCCGCCACCGTTGGTCTTGAGCATCCACACGGCATCTTTCTGACTCTTGTAGAGGTCGGCAATACCCAACCGTTTGAGGTCAAGATCGGGAAACGTCTGGTGCATACCGTCAAAGTTTGGTCGTACAAAACAATTAAAAAGACGATTATAACGGTCAGAGAGCTGCTGCTTGAACGTGTCAGGTGTGCGTCCGAGCCAATCGACAAAGCCCTGTCTGATTTCCTCAATCTTGGCATTTGCCATCTGGATGGCATGTCCGTCCCTGACTTTAATGGTCTTGGTCTCTCCCGTAACCTTGTCCGTCACTTCCTTGCTCTTGTTGATGTCGGGAATGGTATTGTGCAGGGCATGCTTCAGGAGATTGATACCGTCATAGCGGCGGAACTCACCCTGTACGGCATACTTGTGCCAGATATTGGTATTCTTATGGTCACATACAATGCTGTACTCATCCATATTGGAATGGTAGGATACGCCAATGTCCGTCCCGAAGAACTCCGAAGCGAACCTGCCATAGACTTTGGCAGGTATCCAGCGTTCACCGAGATTGAAGTCAAGGTCTGCAAATGGAATGGGTGTTGGCGTGGCTGCACGTAGGGCAGCAAGACTCTGCTTTGCTTCTTCGTGTTCGAGATGGTCCAAGAGCCACGACTCGATACGCTCCGCCTTTTCTATTACATTGCCCGAAATGAACTTGTCCGCCACCTCGTATGCGTTTTCTTCGGGATTGAAATAGATGCGACCTTCCAAGGAAGAAATGATGTCGCTTTCCTCCATATCAGGTAAAAGCGAACTTATGTAGTCAAGTTCCACCGCGCCGTACTTGTTGAGCGATGCACCCAGTGCCTCCATCGGGTCTGCGGCAACGGTCAGTTCCGTGGTGGAAAATGCCGTCGGATGGTCAAAGATGTCCGCCTTGATGTACCTGCCGTTCTCGGAGCGTTCCAAGAAGAGCATTTCCACGCCTGTAGCATCCATCTTGATGATGTCGGTGTTCGCCTTCTGGTTAAAGTAGCCCCAGCGTGCAACATAGTCATTATAAAGGTGGTTGAGCCTGCCACGGTCCTCCTTGTCTTCAGCATGATTTTCTGCCTCGTAGTCATAGAGACGATGATAGCACTCCCGTATCTCGATATAGGCTTTGAGACGGGAAAGCTGCGCATACGGCAAGTCCATCGGGTTAAAGGTGGGATGTCGCTTCAGATCAGAAAGAAACCCCACCTGCCCTTTCTGCACGACAATGGAGCCGTCTCTCAGGTGAGAGTCCGGCGAAGAGAGAAAAGGGCGTGGGGAAGCGTCAAACTCCTTTCTGACTTTCGCTATCGGTTTTGGCTTGCGCTCCTCGGCTTCGTTCATAAAGTCGAAAAGCGACGGCTCACGTGAAGAGGAAGAAGCTGCTTTCCTGCTACTACGGGTACGCCGTTGAGGAATGGTCGCTGCCTTTTGTATCTTGGACTCCGATGGTTTCTGGGGAGCAGTTTGTGTTATAGGACGGCGTGCCTGTGAAGTTCCTGAATTATCCTTGATTTCATTGTTCACACGGGTAACTTCTCTTGTCCAAAGACTGTATTCCTCCGGGGCAAACAGTGACAGTTGCTCAGGTTGACCGATATCTTCCATGTTATTGTCCACCACTGGATGATGATCGTCATCAAAGAATATCGTCTGTCCGTTCATCTCTCTCGGAGCTTCAATATCCGTACGGATTTCCTGTGGTTCCTGCTCGTATTGATGATGAAGTGTCAAGGCTGGTACGCCTTCGGGAGCAGGTTCAACAGTTATGGAAGGCTGTTCTGATACTAATTGTTGTGGGTCGGACTCTGATGATGACGGCTGTAATGGAATTGTCTCTCCGTTATGAACGGTATCTTCCATTATCTGCGTATCGTTCTCAGAAGCAACGGTTGCAGTTTCCTTAACCTTATCCTCTGTTTCTATCTTTGTTACCACTTCTTCCTTGATTTCCTCTGCCACCACTTCTTCTTTGGTATATTGTCCCCTGACTATTTCTTCCAGTTCGGCTATCTCGTGCAATTTCTTAGGAGAGAAATACAGGTCACGTTCAATCCCCAATCCTCTTACCTTCACGCCTTCCATTTCATCGAGGGACATATTGCCCAGCTCCCAGCCGTAACCCATCGTGACAGCACCGAAACCAATGCGGCTCTTAGGATCATATTCCAAAAGGTAGGCTGTGTATGCTCCCATCGGGAAGAAATAGCGTGCATACGCAACCTTATCGCCAATGAGTTCCTTTTCCGTACTGTAAAGTTTAGGCAACTGTTTCCTGATGCTGTCGGGTATGAGATTATAGGCGTTATCCGCCTCCTTGTCCGTTTTTGGCTCCTCTTCGGGCAAATCTACCGTTATACCCAACTTCTGCAGTTGTTTCTCCGCTTCTTTCTGTCGTTCCTCTTCCGTCATCGGTATGCCAGTTTCATAGAGCTTTCGGTCAAAGCGTTGCTCAAATTCCAAGGAGAGTTGTGTTCTGATACTCTCCGCCATATCATCAATGCTGCCATCGAAGCGATACTCCCATGCAGGTTTGCCGTATGGGTCCCTGCCCATCGTGCGTTCCGTGGCAATGGTGCGGTGAGAAATGTCTTTCCAATCTCCTACAAAAAGAGAGTTATGCTTGAAGACGACTGAAGCCCCTTCTTCTTTGGGAACAGAAACGGTTTCTACGAACTGCTGCTCAATTCCCTTGCTGATTTCTTTACCAGTCTGCTTCTGCAGGACGATGAGGTCACTGCCTACGTCCGTTCCTGCATTGTCTGAAAACATACCCGATGGCAGTCGGAGAGCAGAGATAAGGCGGCTGTTCTGCATGAGGTAACGGCGTATGGCTTCATTGCGGGGACTGTCCAAAACGCCCTGTGAGGTGATGAATGCCAGCAAGCCACCTTCCTTGATGCAGTCCAGACCTTTCACGAAGAAGTAATTGTGAATGGCACGTGTGGACTCACGTTTGAGAGTGTCTTTACCTTTGCTATACTCTCGGTCATAGACCATGAAATCTCCAAAAGGAATGTTACTTGTAATAAGGTCGTATTTGTCTTTGTTTTCTAACTCCTCAATGGCTTCAAAAGGCTCGTTTCGGACGAAGATATTGCCTTTGCCATAAGGGTGTAGGGCTTGGCTGATACGTGCTGTAAGCAGGTCCTTCTCCATTGCATCTACCGTACCTACTTTCCTTGCGAAGGTCTCAGCAAATGCTCCCATGCCAGCCGAAGGATCCAAACATCGACGTATGGGTACATTTACAGAAGTGAGAGCATCGGCAATGGCGGTGACAATACGAGTATCAGTATAGAAGGAGGTCAGTACGCTTGCCTTGATGCTCTCCCAATACCGCTTGGCGGTGTTAGCATCTAAGGCTTCACGATAAATCATCTGCTTGAGCTGCTGGGTAGGTTCAAAGAGATTTTGCTCTGACTTGCTCCAATAGCGTATGTCATCGGGGTTATCTGTGCGGTTGAGTACACATTTCAAGCCACCGAAGCCCTGATAGTTTCTTAAGATACTTTTCTCAGCTTCGGTGGCTTCGCGGTGTTCTTTTTCCAGTCGTAAGACCACACGGATAGCTTCCGTGTTGGCTTGCAGGACTTCTTTCTTATTGTATGCCATAGTGTTTTTTTAAATAAGGTGGAGGTAAAAAGGTCGGGAGATATAAGTATTACCTCCCGACCTATATCTGTAAATCTCCGTTTCTGTCGGGATTATTTTCCTCTTTGTTTTCCTTTCTTGTTCTCAAACTCAAAGGAAGTGGTGTAATCTTCACCCAGAACCAGTCGGGCATTGAATTTCTTTCCTGCCTTGCTGGTCAGCCCTTTAAGAATAGGCGTACGACCAGAGCTTATCAAGTCACGGATATTATCTTCAGATAGAAGTATACCGCAGACTTCACGAAACACATGGAAGCCACAGGTTTCATGTCTGCACTTGGCTACCTTGGCATAGATGCCGACACTTTGCTGTCCGCATTTTGGGCAGCGGTAAACAGGATAGGACTTTTGTTCGGGAGTAAGTGAAAGGAGTTCCTCACAGATGGTACTTACATAAGAGTTGATGCCTTGTGAGAACTTATCAGATGGCATCTTTCCTGCTTCAATAGCGGCAAGGGCAAGTTCCCAACTGCCTGTCATCTCTGCATTGGCGATCTTCTTGTCCTTGACAATCTCATAGACAGCCAGGCCTTTTTCTGTCGGTATGATGGATTTCTTGTCTCTTCGGATATAATCACGGAGGATAAGCGTCTCGATGATGTTGGCACGGGTGGCAGGTGTTCCGATACCACACTCCGCCATTGCTTTCTTACTTTCTGCATCTTCAACCTCTTTTCCGGCGTTCTCCATAGCAGAAAGTAAGGCTGCCTCCGTGTAGAGTGGTTTAGGTTTGGTCTTATGTTCCGTGATTTCAGCATTAAGCAGTGTCAGGAGTTCACTCTGAGCCAAGTTTGGCAGCGAAGACAAAACCTGTTCATCGTCACCCTCTTTCCTTTCTGCTTCAGTTACCTTGTCTTTCTTCACAGCCTTCCAACCCAAGGAAATTTGTCGACATGCTTTCCAAGTAAAAGTACTGTTGCCATCCGTAAACAGTACCTGCATGCGTTCTTCCTCTGAATCGGGGGAAAAGGCTTCGACAAAGCGATTGCTCACCATCTGGTAGACGGTCGCTTCATCTGTCGACAATCCTGATGGTGTTTCACCTGTCGGTATGATGGCGTGGTGGTCGGTAACCTTGGTATTGTCCACCGAGTGACGATTAAGCGGATTTGATAGTGGCATGCCTATCTTGCGCAGCAGGACGGGTACTTCCTCGAAGACATCCTCGCTGATGTATCGGCTGCCTGTGCGGGGATAGGTCGTGATTTTCTTCTCATAGAGGCTCTGGGTTATTGAGAGGGTTTTGTCTGCTGAAAAGCCGTGGCGTCTGTTGGCTTCCTTCTGCAAGGCAGTAAGGTCGTACAAGAGTGGTGGCGCGGTATGCGTTACCTTTATTGTGACCGTTTCTACCGTAAGCTGGCTCTGACTGCGAAGCGTAGCGAGAGCAGTCTGTGCCAATGCTTTATTCTCATAGTCTTTACAGCCAACGGCTTTCAGCGACAAGCCCTCTTTTTCCATGAGAGCGGAGAGTTTCCAATAGGGTACGGAAGAAAAATCACGGTTCTCTATATACCGACGGCAGACCATAGCGAGGGTTGGGGTCTGTACCCGTCCCAATGAATAACCACCCTTGCGGGCGATAGACAATGCACGGCTTGCATTGATACCTACCAGCCAGTCGGCTTCGCTTCTTGCCTTGGCAGAATGATAGAGGTTGTCGTAATGGCTTCCCGGTTTGAGATTAGAAAGCCCCTCACGGATAGCCTTATCGGTGAGTGAACTTATCCAAAGTCTTTCGAAAGGCTTTTTGCAATCAAGATATTGATAGATATAGCGGAAGATGAGTTCACCCTCCCGTCCTGCATCAGTAGCGACGATGATACGGTCCGCCTTGTCAAAGCAGGAACGTATCACCTTGAGTTGCTTCAATGCTGCAGGGTCTGATATATACTCCTTGTCCTTACGTACTTGTCGTACCACTAACTGAAAGGTATTGGGACGAATGGGCAGGTCTTCAGCTTTATAGGCAGAAAAACCATAGGCTTCGGGCATGGCAAGGGCTATGAGGTGTCCCATTGCCCAAGTAACGACATAGTCGCTGCCTTCCAATTGAAAATCGGCGGACGGAGTGGAAGCCAAATATCCGTCCTGCTTGCCATTTGCCCCTACGATGCGGGCAATATCTCTGGCTACCGAGGGTTTCTCGGCGATAATACAAGTTGTCATAGTCGGTAAAAGAAATTAAGGGTTACATCTTGCGTCCACGGGACTTCTTCTGCTTGTTTTCGTCCTGCTTCTGTTTTTGGGCGGCAGTAAGTTGTGTCTGTCCGGTCTTCAGTGGCTCTTTCACGTGTTTCGTGGCTTCATTCGTCTTGCCGTGGTTGTTCACGGCTACCTGCGTTTTGTGTTCTTCGGCTACGGCAACCACCTTTTCTTTGCCGGTTTCCTGCTTCTTGTCAGGATTCCACTTGTAAAAACGTGGGCGGTTCTGTTCCTTGTCCATGCGAACGTATGCGTTGAAAGGTTGCCCTTGTTTATCCACCATATTCTTTAGATATAGTGTACGACCGCTATCCAAGGCTTCACGCTGTTTATCTGACAGCTCCAAGCCGCAGAGCTTATGTGGTACGCCTTGCTGCTGTGTCTGCTTCTGGCGTTCCTTAAATCCACGGTTATTGTCAAAGATAAACTCAATGCCTTTCTTCTCGGCATTGACCTGAAGCGTGGCATCAAAGGACTTACCACTCTTGGCAGTCATGCCTTCCACCTTCACGGCTTTGCCTTCCACAAGTTCTTTGTACTGGGCATCAGAGAGCGTTACGCCCTTGATCTCCTTAGGGATGTTCACACGGTCGGCACGCAGGGCTATGATTTCATTCGTTTGCGGATCGATGGAGACGTAGGCGGCAAACGGTTCTCCGTTCTTGGGTGTCACGTCAATGGTCTTACCCAGATTACCCGTAGTGAGGAGTTGCTCCTTTTCTTCGGGAGAGAACTTGTAACCCATATAGGGAAAGTCAAGCTGTGGTTCTTTTCTCAAAGGATGAATTGCCAAACCGATATTGCCGTTATCGTCCGTACGGAACGCAAGGCGTGCTTCAGTGTAGATGGTGGTGTCGCCGATAGGAACAGCAATTGTGATGAGATTACTCTTCTGCCAGTTAAGCATTTTCTCTAATTCTCCACTCTGTTCCAATCGCTCACGGGACAGTCCAAGACTGTCGAGCATCTTCCAGTCCACTTTCTCGTGGTCGATGGCAGTGGTATTCTTCTTTTGCGGCAGATAATCATCAAAGGACACTCCAATCTCTGCCAGCTGCTGCTTGCTTTCGAGTTTCTCGCGGTTTTGCAGCATGGTACGCAGGTTGTCCACGCCCTGTTCCACATTGTCTGCCAATACCTTGTATAATCCGAAGTGAGTCGGGTTATTAAACTGTTTGAGGAAGTTGGCCATGAAATTCTTCAGAAGTCCGTCCTTGTTGTTGAACTTCAAGAACGCTGCCTGATTGGCAGCGATTGCCTCGGTGGTTTTAAGGTTTCCCTTGTCGTCAATACCCGATACAACAGAAAGTTTGCCCGCTTCCTGCTCGTTCTTCACTTCCGTGCGGTCTTCCAATACCAGCACATAATTGTCATTGCTGTTTGATTCCATTTTTCTAAATTTTAATATGGTGAATACTGTAATCAAGCAGCTAAATTATAGGTATATGAAGAGATTGGAAAACTTTTGGGAAAAGCGGGAAATACAGGGAAAAAACAAGAAGCCATCATCCGAATCTGTATGGAAAGCGGATAATGGCATGTTATAAATAAATATGAACGTTTCCGGTAAAAGAACTTATTTATTTATTTCCTCCTTTTTCGAATATTCTTTTTCCATCAACAAATTGATGAGAAATTTCTGCAAGTCTTGGTCAGTGGGTACATTGAGTTTCTTGCGGATGTGGTTACGCGTCACGTCGACGTTGTTTTCGGTTTTGTCGAGTAGTAGGCCGATTTCGCTCCGCTTCTTTCCCGCGAGAATGAGGCGGCACACATCCGTTTCTGATTTAGTCAGACAGGGAAAGTGGTGCCCCAGATCGCAGTCATCCATCAAGTGTTTTTTCAGATGCAGGCGCACGGCGTTGACGAGGTTCCGTTGCGATTTCGGCTTGAGCATGGAAAACAGGCAGTCGGTGTCCTCGGGCGATGGGCGGTCGTTGCTGCTCATGCGCAGGTAGGCCTCTATTTCCCGTTTATTCAGTCTGACGGCGCGCATCAGTGTCGTCTCACGGTGATGCAAATCGGTATTTTCCTTCGTTACACTCATCACATTATATCGCAGCAGTTCGCCCAGCGTGCAGAGGAAAAACTGCACGAAGAGGAAGAAACCGAACAGGCGCCAAAGCGAAGGCTCTTGAAGATAGGCTGCCACACAACCGTAGCTAACCACACTGATAGCAGAGACGATAAAGGGGGTGAGCCGGACAAAGCTCAACACAAGGAAGAAGATCGCCAGCAGGGATGTTATCTGATTGATAAGGATGAGCTGCAGAAAATGGTCGGGGCGCACCGTAGCGAAATAAAAGAAGCGCACGGCGATGGTACACTGTGCCACGAGCGCCACGAGTGAAAAAGCCTTGGAAAGCGTCAGCCGCCGCGTGAGGTAGAGCGACAGCGAAAGGAGGCACATCGCCAGATGGATGCCGCTCATCGTCTGGGGCAACGCTTCCTGCGAACCTCCAAGCCCCATGAACTGCAAGGAGATGACGGTAACAACGAGTACAGAGTGGAGCAAATACACGATGACGCGGTGCCGCTCAATGGTGTTTGTAGTGCGCGACCGTAGGAATGCCGATACCTTTTCTGTGAGAAAATGAATGATCATTGTTGCCGTTTTTACTTTTTATAACGACTGCAAAGATACGTTTTTATTTTCTCTTTACCAAGCTTTTTATTAAGTGTTTTTAAGGGGTGATTAAGGTTTTTAGGGGTGTAATGAAAACTTTTAAATGGTCTTTCTGCTAAGAAACTCTGATTTATAACATTCTGTTTGTTATTTTTGTATAGCCTTTTGCTGTTCTCGCAGAAATATTCCTTGCAGAACAGCCAAGAAATGAACTGTCCAGCATACGAAATTCAGCAGAAAGGAATGCGAAATGAGAAAATGAGAACGTAGAAATATATTTAATTCATAATTAGCAAAAAGAGTTATTCATAAAGAGAATGAGATTATGGCAAATGAAAAACAACAGGCATCATTCAGAGAATCAGGCTCGGCACCTACCTCTTCGTCCTGATACTGGTGGCACGGCAGGGATAGAAAATAGCTCAAACAGAGCAGTCGTTGCTACTACCTGCGGGATATACTTTAGGGGGAGGAAGGACAAGAAACCTGTTATGTCTATGAAGCTGTAAAACTGAATATATATCGGAAATGAAACATTTTATCACACTGCTGTTTGTCATTACACTCTACGCAGGAGAAATGTATGCCGCCACTCCGGCAGACTCCATCCGCAAAGAGATGAAGCACCTCAAAGGAGAAAAACTTTTGCAGGCCTACCATAATCTTTGCCGGTTGGCAGCTGCCGAAGATAATATGGGCTATGAATTACGCTGCATCCGTGAATATCTTGCCGAATCCTTACGCCAAAAAGACAAGGAGGCGGAAGCCCGGGCGCGCGTCACACAGTTGTATTGCTATTACAACTACGAGATGACCGACAGCATCAGCTACTATTTGCCCGAAGTCCTCAGTGCAATGAAAAAGAACGGCACATGGGATTATTACTACAATGCGTGGAACGTGCTGATTGAGAGTTATCTCTACGAAGACAAGGTGCAGACCGCATTGCTTGAAGCGCAAAAGATGTATGCCGACGCACGAAAGAGAAAGAGCAACTATGGATTAGGCACTTCCACCTACGGCATGGCATGCATCTATCAGACAATGGGACGCTTCCGCGAAGCCGAGAAGACCATCGAGGAGAGCATCGCCGCCCTTTCCAAGGTTGATGAAATCTCACAATTGCTCTCTGCCTACAACGTCTTGGGCGAAACGCTCGACGGACTGCGGAAATATGAAAAGCTAAGGGCGAAATGCTCAGAATGGAAAGCGGTCATCGACAAATACAAGAACGAAGCCCTGCGAAAAGGCTACACACCCTCGCTCAACGGACGCTATCTATACTGCACGCTGGCAACTGCCGTCGCTGAATTGGAAACAGGCCATTACGACCGCGCCAAGGAATTGCTGCAGCTCGCCGATAAATATGCCGAGGGACGCAAAGCCGTCGCCCGATTCAAGCTCCTTCAAGTGAAAGCCCGCTACTATGCAGCCATCAAGCAGTACGACCGGGCCATTGCCTGCAACAACGAGAACATGGGCATCATGACTGCCGCCGGCGACTCCGTCAGCCTGCTCACCGTGCAGATGCAGCAAGCCGACCTCTACACGCAGGCCGGACGATACAAGGAGGCCGCAGAATTGTACAGCCTCGTCATCCCACATAAAGACAAACTGCGCAACACCGAACTTGCCAAGCAGCTCGACGAACTGCGCACCATCTTCGAGGTTGACAAGCTCACACTCCGGAACGAGGTCATCACAACACGGCTCTATCTCTCACTCATCATCGTGGCATTGCTGCTTGCCACCGTCGTACTTTACATCATCTACACCCGCCGCTTGCACCGCAAAAACAGGGCTTTGTACGACTCCATTCTATTATACCGCAAGGCGGAAAGCGACATGGAGACCGCGGCAAGGCTCGTTCCCGAGGAAGAGCTCGACCGTGAAGGAAAAATCTACCGCCGGTTGTGCGAGCTGATGCAGAATGAGAAAATCTATAAAGACACGGAGTTGAACCGCGACATTCTCTCAAAGCGGATAGGAACAAATACCGTCTATATCACCAATGCCGTGCGCAAGTATGCCGATGGAGCCACGGTCAACGAATTTATCAACGGCTACCGGCTGCGGCACGCGGCTTCGCTGCTCACCAACAATCCCGACTTGAACATCAACGAGGTGGAATATAGGTCAGGATTCAATTCCCGAGCCACATTTAACCGTTGTTTCCGGACTTTCTTCGGGATGTCGCCTTCAGAATACAAAGCTGTTTCCAAAGAAAAAAAGAAAACGCAAAAGGGCTCATCCGAAGAGAGGGCATAGGTGTTCCGGACATTTATAAATCGTCAATTCTTAGTGAATTACAAATATGATACAAGTTTTTGCAAATATGAAACGCCCTGTTGGTCTTCGTGGAATAATTTTGCAACAGAATCAACGAGCAGCAAAGATGAAAAAGAACTGTTGGGTATATATCTTAAGAAATGAAACCGGAGAAATAACCATCGGCTTTTCACTTGAGATGGATAAAAAGTTCATTGAAATCTCCACGCGAAAGGGGAAGCTGTCTTATCTCCGTCCTTTTGAAGAGCCGTTCGACGGCTTGGCGCACAAGCATCTTTTGGATTCCCTTTCCAAAGATACGATCAACCTTCTCGTACGACGTAATCGGGAACAGACAGAAATATACAAGGAAGTCTTCCGGAAAACGCAGTAACTCCCCCCCAAAAAAACAACCAAAAGAATATTTAATTTTTAATTTCAATTTATATGAAGACAACAAACATCATTCAGAGGCTCTGCCTCTTCCTCTTTGTCCTCGTGCTGGCGGCACCGGCGTGGGCAACAGATTATGGTCGTTTAGACTATGAGACATTCCGCTCACGCAATACCGTGAATGCGGTAGGCAAGAAAAAGCCGGTAAGCACTCTCCGACAGGGGAGGGTGGAAATCAACTTCAGCGATTGCAGAACCACCAGCGGAACGGACAACAGCGCCATCTACGAGCTGGCAAAGGGCTCCCACTTCAGCGTAAAGGTCGACGAAGGCTATGCCGTCCGCTGGATCATCCTGCGCGATACGGAGGGAGGAAAGGACTATGACGAACGGGAAGGCATCTGGCGCATCGACAGAGTTCCGCACTATGCCTATTTCTTCGAGAAGACTGCCATTTCGAACGCGCATATAAGCGGGGGCAATAAAGATAATCTCAATGACGACAACAACAACATCGTTGTTTACAATTATAGTGCCCCGGAAAGAGTTGTCAACATCTACACCCACAACAATAAAGATTGGGGTCAGTTCAAGGTGCGCGACATCATCGTGGGCTACGTCAAGGTGCCCAAGGTGAAATTCGAAAGAGACAGATATGACGTGTACACCGTATCGGGAGGGTTTTATGCCAACCTCGACAAGGATGAGTACGACGGCAAGGTAGAGTACAAAGTGGCCAACTATGAAGATGTTGTGAAACTCTACGGGGATGGAAGCTTAAAGTTATTGCACCCTGGCACAGAAGTCCTCACCGCCATTTTCCCCGCCAATGAAAAGTTTGCCGGAGCGTCGTGCAGCACGACGATCAACGTGAAGCGCGACCGAGTAACCTTCAACTACCAGATCGAGCGGCCTAAGGTGTTGTACTACGAGGGTGAAGGATACGCCCACGAAGTCCATAACTTATATGATTATTCGGAGTATACGACGGAAAGTGGTATACCTTACAAAAGTGGTAATGACGGGTTTAACGTCGAATGCACTAATGACAACGTGCTGAGGCCCGAAGCAATGTCAGGAAAATGCTTCTTTGAAGGTACCGCAGGTACTGTAGACGTTACCATCAATCAGCGGAAGAACGACCTTTACGAGGAGTCTTCTCTTAAGCAAACATTCACAGTAATACGCACGGACAAGGGGGCTCATACCATGCTCATCAAAGACCTCAACGAATGGAAGGTATTCGCTCATCTGGTCAACGACGAGGGCATGACTAATCTCAACGCCAAACTCGAAGCCGATGTCAACCTCGGCTCAGAAATCAACATGGTGGGAAATGTTTCGAGTAAAGATTACTCTGGCACCTTCGACGGACAGAACCACACGCTCACGCTCAACTGGAATGCCAACACCAACGACATCGCCCCCTTCAGGAGAGTGAAAAACGCAACGATAAAAAACCTGCGCACCGAAGGGACAATCAAATCGAGCAGTTACTTCCTGGGAGGACTGATTGACGAGGCCACTGGCGGCAGCAACACCGTCGCGAACTGCGTCAGCGCGGTGAACATCACGAGTAGCTATGCCAGCGACAGATGCGGGGCTGGAGGTTTGATTTCCTATATATACACCAACACCCAAGTCACCATCACCGACTGCCTCGTCAAGGGCTCAATCAACGGCACCGGTGCAGGCAGGACAGGCATGGGCGGATTTGTATGTTACCAGTATGGCACCTGCACCCTGAACACCTGCCTCTACGCTGGCACGAACAACGGCAGCAACGAATATAGCTACACCATCGCCCCCAACGCCACCCTCAACAACTGTTACTACCTCAACGCCTGCGGTAGTGAATACAAGCAGGGCACGAAAGTAACCGAGGAGCAGCTGCGGAGCGGCGAAGTAGCTTATAAGTTGCAGAACGGCAGAAACAACACCGTCTGGGGACAAATGCTCGGCACGAACGACGAGCCCCTGCTCACTGACGACGGCGCGAAGCGGGTCTATAAGGTGGATTTCACCTTCAACAGCCAGGTGCGCGCCACGCGCTACGCCACGCGCAACAAGGCCATCTACGGCTCCATGCCCACCTTTACACCAAAGGACCTCCTTGGCAGCGACTACAACGAGCACCATTATTACTCCGGAATCGCCTTTGAGGACGGCTTCAACGGCTCAACCACCGTAACATCCGACAAGCAGGTGCGCATCAACCTCGCCGAAAAGGACTGCTACGAAATCGCATCAAAGGAGAACTGGAAGGCGTTCTGCGACATTGTAAACAGCGGACAGAACAAGATCGACGCCAAGCTCATGCGCAACGTCGACCTCGGCTCGGAAATCAACATGGTGGGAAATGATTCGAAAGAGTACGGCGGCACGTTCGACGGGCAGGGATATACGCTGAAGCTCAACTGGGATAGCGGTTCAAACGGGTACATAGCTCCCTTCAGCGTTGTGGAAGGCGCCACCATCAAAAACCTGCGCACCGAAGGGCAGATAACCTCAAACGAAAAGTTTTTGTCTGGATTGCTTATGAGTGCCTATGGCACCACCACCCTCACTAACTGTGTCAGCAATGTGAACATCACGAGCAGTATTCTAATTAGCGCATGCAACGCGGCGGGCTTGATTTGCTCTGTAAAACCCGGTGCCAATGTTACCATCGATGACTGCGTTGTAAAGGGTAATATCACTGCCACGACGGATAAAGGAAAGGATGGAATGGCGGGATTCGTAAGAGATCAGGAAGGCACCTGTACTCTGAACAACTGCCTATATCTTGGCAGCGGCAATGGGGATACATTTTCAAGAACCTTTGTAGTTGACGCTTCCTACGGCGCAACCACAACCCTCAACAACTGCTACTACCTCAACACCTGCGGCAAGGCACAAGGCACGAAGATAACCGCCGAGCAGCTCAAGAGCGGCGAGGTGACAAAGAAGTTGCAGGCCGACCGCACCGACAAGTGCTACTGGGCACAGCAGTTGGGTGAAATGCCCGACTTCTACAACGCAGCCGACAAGAGCAAGGCGAACTACGTGTACTACGACGCGGCAAAGAACGGCTGGGCGTGCGACGACTTCCGCCTCACCGACGGACAGCCGTTGCCCATCGGGCTCGACTTCACTGCCGCCACCGTTACCTACGAGCGCAACTTCAATGGCACGCAGAATGCCACGCTGTGTCTGCCTTACGACTTGTATGCTCAGGGGTTCAAGGCCTACACCCTCTCGGGCGGCAACAAAAACGAAGTCCATTTCAAGGAAGTGGACGACAAGCTCACGGCATACACGCCGTATTACATCACGGCTAACGGTATGCCACAGCTCGGCGGCAGAAACATCGAGGTGAAAGCCTACAAGGCCGACAAGATGACGATCCCCGCCGCAGGTTACAAATTCACGGGTACGGTAGCCGGCGTGAGCAACGCCACCGCTGCCGCCAACAACGCCTACATTCTGCAGGACGACGGCAAGTTCCACAAGGTAACGACGACCAATTCCGCCGCCACCATTCCTGCCTACCGTGCCTACATCATCTGTCCACCGCAGGCGTCAGGTGCCAAGCAGCTCTCTGTCGTCCTCGACGGCGAGACCACCGGCATCGGCAGCACGACGAACGAGGCGACCGACGGAAAGAACGGTCCGGTGTATGACCTGCAAGGCCGCCGCGTGGCCGACCGCTTAGACGACGCACGCCACCGGCTGCCCGCAGGCGTCTACATCGTCGGCGGCCGCAAGGTTGTTGTGAAATAATGTCTCTCTTCTTATCGGGGGGGCGCTCGCCCACAGGCGGTGTGCTCCCCCGATACCCCGCAACCCTATATATATAATTAAGGTGAAAACGACAAACGCCGACAGCCTTGCCGAGGTTCGGCAAACGTTAAGACATAACGGATGTTAAATGCCGAAGCTCGACAAACGTCAAGACATAACGGATGTTAAATGCCGAAGTTCGGCAAACGTCAAGGCATAACGGATGTTAAATCCCGAAGTTCGGCAAACGTCAAGGCAAACGACGGCAGACTTTCCGAAGTTCGGCAAACGCCAAGGCAAACGACGGCAGACTTTCCGAAGCTCGGCAAACGTCAAGGCAAACGAGGGGACAAAAAACAAGAAATCATTTTTAATCATTTAATCAAAAAAAAAGAATTTACTATGGCAAACGAAAGCAAAGTGGCTCAGGTTGGTAGCATTGACTTGCACAGCCTGACCAACGACGCTCACTTCATCTATATGAAGGACGTGGAGAATGTGATAGAAGAAGACGAGGGGGCAAAAACCGTGGCGAGAATACAAACCGCCGTGAAAGCCCTCAAGGAAGCCGTGAAGGAGGAAGACGAACGCCTCATCCTCTCCAAGAAAAGCCAATACACCGAACAGATTGCCGCCAAGGACCGCGAGCGCGACTCCATTTTCCGAGGCTACCGCACCGCCGTGAAGGGAATGCTGCGCATGCCCGTGGCGGAAATGGCCGAGGCGGCCGCCGACCTGTGGCAGCACCTCAAGGACTACAACATCGACCCCGATATGCAGCTCGAACGCGAAACCTCGCGGATGATGAACCTCGTGGCCGACCTCGACTACAAGTTGGCTCCGCAGGTGCAGCTGCTCGGTCTGAAACCCTACGTCGACGCCCTCAGGGCAGCCAACGACACGGTGAAAGAACTGCTCGCCACCCGCACCGACGATCGCTCGCAGCAGATAGCCGGCGCGCTGCGCAAGGCACGCTTGGCAAGCGACGAGGCCTATCTGGACACCGTGCGCCTGATCAACGCCATGGCCGTGGTGGGCACCGAGAAGAGCCTCACGCCGCTCATCAACTACCTCAACGCCAACATCAAGCGCTACAAGGAGCAGGTGATGACGCGCGGCAAGAAAAAGGACGGCGACCGACCCGAGAAGTACGGCGGCGACAACACGACGACCGCCCGCACGGCCGACACGCTTACGGCAGCGGACGAGAATTCATAAAACAAAACTTTTACCAAAATAATAAGCAAAATGAAAACAAAAGATTTAATCGAGAGGCTCAGCCTCTTCTTGCTTGCCCTCGTGCTGACGATGCCGACGTGGGCGCAGGGCGGCTCCGGAAACGAGAGCGAGACCATTACGATTGCCTCGAAAGAAGACTGGAAAGCGTTTTGCGATCGAGTGAACAAAGGACAGACCAAGCTCGACGCCAAGCTGACGCAGGACGTGGACCTCGGCTCAGAGATCGTGATGGCAGGAACAGAAGACCCCAATCCCTTTGGCTATGATGACTTTTTATATTACACCGGCACGTTCGACGGACAGGGCCATACGCTGAAGTTCAACTGGAATGCGGGCAAAGATGACCGAATCGCCCCCTTCAAGTATGTGAAGGACGCCACGATCAAGAACCTGCGCACCCAAGGGAAGATCACGAAGAAGGGTTACGGCTTGTCCGGAATGGTTTATATAGCCTTGGGCACCACCACCATCACGGGCTGCATCAGCGACGTGGACATCACGGGGGGGGACGGTAGTTGGAATGATTCCCAAGCCGCGGGCATGGTTCAAGCGGTAGCCGACGGTGCCTCGGTTACCATCACCGACTGCCTCGTCAAAGGCAGCATCACCGACAATGCGGATGAAAGCGAGAGAGCGATGGCCGGCTTTGTCTTTTCTAATAATGGCACCTACACGCTGACTCGCTGCCTCTACGTCGGCAAGAACAACGCCACCAACGACAAATACAGCAAAACCTTCGGCAAGGACGGCTACGGCGCCACCTTCACCGACTGCTACTACCTCAACCCCTGCGGCAAAGCGCAGGGCACGCAGGTAACCGCCGAGCGACTGAAGAGCGGCGAAATGGCAAAGCTGTTGCAGGGCGACCGCACCGAAAACGTCTGGGGACAGACCCTCGGCACCGACACCATTCCGCAGCCTACCGACGACGCCACGAAACGGGTGTACGAGGTAAAGTTCGTCTACAACGGCGAGGTGAAGGCAACGCGCTATGCCACCAACGGGCAGAGCATCCACGGCGGTCTGCCCACGGCGCAGGACCTCTTAGGCACGGGCTACAACCCTCATCATTATTATGCCATCGCCTTTGCCGACGGCTTCAACGCCTCCACCACCGTAACAGCCGACAGGCAGGTGACAGTAAGCATCACCGAAAAAGACTGCTACGAAATCGCGTCGAAGGCTGACTGGCAGGAGTTCTGCGACCTCGTGAACAGCGGACAGACCGCCGTTGATGCGAAGATGACGAAGGACGTCAACCTCGGCTCGGACATCACGATGGTGGGAACTGCCAAAAAGCCCTATGCCGGCACGTTCGACGGGCAGGGGCATACACTGAAGATCGACTGGAATGCCGGCTCGGCCAACGACGTCGCCCCCTTCGGGAGAGTGAATGGCGCCACCATCAAGAACCTGCGCACCGAAGGCTCCATCCGGTCGGACGGTTACTATCTGGGCGGACTGATTGACGAAGCCTATGGCGGCAGCAACACCGTCGCGAACTGCGTCAGCGCGGTGAACATCACGAGCAGCTATACCAGCGACAGATGCGGGGCTGGAGGCTTGATTTCCTATATATTCCCCAGTGCCCGCGTTACCATCACCGACTGCCTCGTCAAGGGCAGTATCGACGCCACCACCGAGAAAGGGCAGAAAGGCATGGGCGGATTTGTATATAGCCAGAACGGCACCTGCACGCTGACCCGCTGCCTCTACGCCGGCACGAACAATGCGGACAACAGCAACAACAATTGTTACACCTTCGCCCCGACCAATACCTCCGGCGCCACCACCACCCTCAACAACTGCTACTACCTCAACACCTGCGGCAAAGCGCAGGGCGAGCCGGTCACCAAGGCGCAGCTCGAGAGCGGCTATATGGCGCATCTATTGCAGGGCATGCGCG